>Ga0209515_10000129_pt1 | contig 139762 bp, 122 predicted proteins | sample Subgroupgradi54m_FD_187454 | JGI IMG/M metagenome (GOLD analysis project Ga0209515, IMG submission 187454) | Subsurface groundwater microbial communities from S. Glens Falls, New York, USA - GMW60B uncontaminated upgradient, 5.4 m (SPAdes)... ... | reverse complement strand
CGATACCGCCTCGGCGCTGTTCGTCTCAGTCCGCCTGGATTTCCCGGATCGCCAGCCCCAGCTCACGCGTATCCAGGTTGCCGGGGAGCGTCTCACAGGGCCTCCAGGACGACTCCAGGTCAATGCCTCGCGCCAGTCGCGCATGTCATCGAGGCCAAGGGCTCGCAGGTTGGCATGATCGAGAACGGAGTAGGCTGGGCGGGTGGCCCTGGCCCAGTAAGCCGCGCTGGTCGTCTCCCGCAGACGGGGGTGGAGAGACACCATCTCAAAGACCGCCGCGGCGAACTGGCACCAGGCGCACTCCCCAACTGCCCGTCAGCCCCGATCAGGAGCATGGTCATCTCAGCATCACCTTCACTTGATCTTGAGGCTGTCCTGAAGGCGCTTAATGGGCGACTTCACCCACTCGCTGCAGCCTCCCTTCTCCTCCCGAACCCAGGACTCACTAAAGGCGTCGTATTCGATCCAGTAGGCCCGATTGTCGAAGAAATGGACGCGCAGGACCTCGACCTCACCGGGCCTCGTCCCTGGAACCCATCGCCCCCAGCTCTCCTGCTTCAGGTCCATGGGACCCTGCGATGAGACGAGCTTCGAGACCTGCTCCCGGGCCATGCCCAGATCAAGCGCACGAAAGGCCTGCCGGGTTGGAGTCACTGATGTCGGCACCTGCTGCGCACCGGCTGGCGCCGTTATCCACACCATCGTGACCAGCATGACTATGCTGGCTGTTCGTGTCATCATGGCCTCCTTTGTTGTGTGAGAAGGATGGTGGGTATGACTATCCTCCCTGTTTACTCCCGAAGCCCGGACGGAGAGGTCGTCGGAAGCGATCTCAGCAGCGGCTCGACCACCTCAATCCGATGCCTAAACCGCTCTGAGAGGTTCCTCCCCTCCTCCGGATTGGCGATCACATGCGGCGTGATGAGGATGAGCAACTCGGTCTTCGCCATGACATCCTTGGTGTTGCGAAAGAGGTAGCCGAGCAGCGGGAGACGGCTTAAGAACGGAACACCGGTATGGGTCTTCTCCACCCGGTTCTGGATGATCCCGCCGAGCACGACCGACTGCCCATCCTGGACGACAATCGACGTTTTCACCGACCGTTTGCCAAAGGCCGGTGAGCCAGTGGAGCCGAAGCTCTCCGACAGGATATCGGTCTGCTCCGTTTCGACATCCAGGGTCACCAACCGCTTCTCATTGACGTGAGGCTTGATCCCCAGGAGGATGCCGATGTCTTTCTGCTGCAGTGTGCGAAAGACGCCGCTCGAAGGTGTGGTCGTGGTAGGCACCGTGGACACCGCCGTGAGACTCGCCTGCTCATTGGTGATGATCGGCACCTCCTGACCGATCTGAAGCTTCGCCTCCTTGTTGTTAGCCGTGAGCAGATGTGGCGAGGCCAAGATATTCACCTTGGTAAAGGCCGCCACATTGTTCAAGAAGGTCCGGAACTTGTCGCCCTCGACAAACGTAAGGGTGAAACCCTGGGGACCACCCACGAATGCCCCTGGCGTCGCGCCAATAATACTCTTGAGCCCGGAAAATGCCGGCCCTCCCGGAGCCGCCTGTTGAAAGGCAAAGGAGCCGGACTTCACGAAGGCCTCGAGGCTGAACTTCAACTCATCGGTCAGCGTCACCTCAGCCAACAGCGTCTCGATGATGACCTGCTTCGGGGTGAGGTCGAGCTGCTTGATCGCCACTTCGATGGTCTCGTAGTTTCGGGGCGAGGTTTTGATGATGAGCGCATTCGTCGGCTCATCCGAGACGATCGTCACGTCGCCAAACACCTCGCCTGGCAACGATTCGACACCCGGAGGGGGAGGTGCCCCTGGCGGAGGCTGACCGGGGGCCGGCGGTGGTGGAGGAGGAGGCGGGGTCCCTACACCTGGTCTCCCGGGTGGCTGCCCTGCTCTGGCGCCAGGAGGGGGTTGGGCACCTCGCCGGCCGAAGAGGGCGTTGAGGGTATTGGCAAGCTCGGTGGCCTTCACATTCTCCACGAAATAGACGAAGATCCGCTGAATATTGTCCCGTTTGGTTGGCACATCCAGCGCCTTGACAGTGTCAAGCAACCTCCGCACGGTCGAGCTAAAGCCGGCGATGATCAGGCTGTTGGTTTCCTTATGCACAATCAGTTTCGTACCCCTAGCCAAGAACGACTGGAGGATCTTCGACATCTCTTCGGCAGAGAGGTGGTCAAGTGGGACGATCTGCGTGATATACCGCTCAGGCTCCTCGCCCCGCTCCTTGCCCACCTGCACGTCTTGCGGCTCCTGCTGCGCGACCGCCTGTGGGACGATCTTGTAATAGGAGCCCTCCTTCACCGCCGCCAGATTATTGACCTCCAAGACCGATTGCATGATGGAAAAGACCTCGGTGGAGGGGACCCTGGTCGTGGTCCGCATCGTCACGTTGGCTTTCACGCCAGGCGCGATGATGAAGTTGATCCCGGTGATGTCAGCGATGGAGCGAAGTACCAACTCCAGGTCAGCGTTGTCGAAATTCAGCGAGACGAACTGGGGCTTGCCTGGCGGGATAGCGAGCGCTGGCGTACCCCCCAGAGGTGTCCCTGGCTCAGACGGAATAGCAGGAACTGGTGAGCCCTCTCTCTCCCCTATCTGGGATGGTGTACCGGTCTGTTGCGCGTCCATCGAAAGGGGAGCGCCCTCCCGAGGTAGTGTCACTCCGCCCTCTACCATCCGCTGAGGTGTCTGGGCAGTAACCGGCAAAGCGGGTGCAGCCACCTGTACTTGCTTCTCGACCTGTGCGGATGATGTCTCGGGCCGGAAGAACCTTTCCGGACCGAAAGCGGCGCAAGCCGGAAGAAAACCCGTAACCGTCAAAAGAGCAGTCACCAGGAAACCCCTTGGTCTCGCCACTCCTCACTCCTTCCTCGTAACGGCCACAGCGGCCGAACTGAAACCCCTGCTTTACGGCTTCACTGTCCTGAACGACTCCTTTGACGTGCTGCTGTCGGAGGAGCCATACGCCTCGTCACTTCGCGCCACCCGGACTCCTTGCCGATGGAGCAGGGGAGCCTTCGATGGCCGTCGGAGGCCGAGGTGAAGGCACAACAGGCGATGCGGGTGGGGGGCTTGCAGGCGAGATCACTGTCGCTGGTGGAGGCGTCACCGTACCCGGTTGAATCGGGGCCTTTAACGTAAGCTCCGTGACGTTCTCCCCCCGCCTGAACCACACGCGGTCATCCACGATCTGGGTCACCGTCCCGCCGGCCACCTCCTGGCCGATCGTGTAGAGGTTCGCCTTCCCTTTGTCACTCAGCACCGCCCGACGCTCATGATCGACCACGATGGTTCCAAGGAGTGTGGGGGGAGGGGGAGGGGGGGGAGGGGGAGGGCTGAGTCGCGCCACCACAGGGGGTGGTTGTCTGAACATGGTCCGTTCCAACAAGAGGTCGAAGTGCGCAAGAGGGAGACGAGAGGGGGCGGGAGAAGCCAGCGCAATCGGCTCCTGCAAGGGCTTCTGGCTGGCGGGCGCTCCAGTGGACTGCACAGGCACCACCCAGGTCTTCACCAGGAGGGCTAAAAGCAGGAGGGCCACCAGGCCAAGGGCCACGTTGAGGAGCCTGAGCGGCCTTGACATCTCAGCCCTTCTCCACGGTGGCCAAGGTGTAGCCGCTCACCACCACCATCACCCGCAGTTCAACCCCTGGCCTTGGAGAGGCAGCGTTCATGAGCAGCCTTGGCACGATCAGCAGCTTCTCTGAGGTCTCGATCTTGTACAGGAAGTTGCGTAGCTTCCTCAGATCGGTATTCAAGGAGAGCTCGACCGACACCTGGGTAAACCCCTCCACCAGCTTTGGGGCATGGATGTTCTCGCTGGTGATCGTCACCCCACTCTCACCAGCCGCCTTGTGTAAGAGTGCCTGCAGATCGGCCGCAGCCAGGGCCACCTTCTCTGCCGGCAGCAGCCGCTGTTGAAGCTGCGTGAAGAGCTGTTCGGCATTAGCGAACCTCTTCTGGTAGCGCCTTTTCCCCTCAGCGATCAACTGATAGCGCTCAAGCGCATGGGTCCGTTCCTCGATCTCATGCCTGATCTGGAACTCACGTGACACGGCTGGGACGATCAGATAGTTGATCGCGAGGAACGCGCCAAGCACGATCCCACCGCTTATGAGAAACCGTCTCTCACGGGGTGCGAGGGTCACGCTGTTTCTCCTTTGCCTTCTCCTTCTTATCCTTGTTCTTGGCCTCGAGGAGCGCCTTGATCTCAAACTCCTGCCCGCTCCCGTCTTCCATCTTGGCCAGGGGTGAGGCGAATTGGGCATTCTCGAAGATTGGCGACTGCTCAAGTATCGAGATCAGACCGGAGGCGGAGTCGACGATGGAGCCAACGATACGGACCTCTCGCCCACTGGTCGAGAACAGAGTAAGGGTCACCCCTTTCGGCAAGATCTGGGCCAACTCCCGCAACGCATCGAGCTTCCGCACCTCCTCCTTATCGATCCGCTCCAGCACTGCGGCCTTTTCGCTGAGCCTCGCGACCTCCCCCTTGAGCTGCTCCACCATGGCCGCCTCGTCTCTTGCCTGCTTCACCCTGGCCGTAAGCGAGGCCAGGATATGCCGCTCCCTGACCGCCTCCCTGCCGACATAGGTCAGGCCGATCGCCGCGATGAGCAGGAGCAGCCAGCCCATCACGAGGAGGCCAGGGTCGCGTCGCACCGGGGCCAACTCTCTCGGCAGCAGGTCGATGGTGAGCGGCAGCGCCACTAGGCCGTTGAGCGCCAGTCCCACGGCCGCCCCAAGGGACGGGGTGATCTGCGGGTCGATCTCACGCACCTTCACCCGGCGGAGGGGCTGAAGGAACTCGACCGTGAGGCCGGTCCGTTCGGCCAGGTGATGCAAGAGATCCCCCCTCCCCACCCCAGACCCGGCGAGGGCCAGCCTTCCTTGAGGCTTACCCCCATTCATCTCGAGGCAGGTCAGGAGGTCGCAGATCTCCGACACCAGCAGATCAAGCGACGGAGCCGACCCCAACTGGAGGTGCCGAGCGTATCGCAGGACTCCCTTTTTCGCCACACCAAGTTCGGCCTCGTCATCCCTGAGATCGAGCAGGGCCGTGAGTTCCACCCCATCCCGGCCCTGGTTGTACAGGAGCGCATTGAACGAGGCAAGGGTGGAGATGCCAAGGGCGGTCGGCTTGAGCCCCGCACCCTCCAGGAGCGCAAGGTGCCGGCTAATCTCCTCCTTTCTTGCCGCAGCCAGCAGGATGGTCGCCTGTTCAGCATCCCGCTCAAGTACCTGAAAATCATACTGCGCCTCCCCAGGGGAAAACGGGATGTGTCGCTCAACCTCGTACTCGAGGATCTCCCTCAGCTCCTCCTCGCCTACGGCCGGCATGGTCACCAAGCGTGTTGTAGCAAGATGTCGCGAGAGACCAACCGTGACGAAAGCGGGCCGCTTGGGCAATCTAGCCGACAGATCTGCGAGCTTCTGTGCGAGGACCTGATCCCGCTGCTCCGCCTCGATGGGGAGCTCTTCGACACCCCAGTCAAGGAGGCGGATCTGCCAGAACACCTTGTACAGGAGAGCATGACATAGCAGCCCTCCTCTCACGTCGATGCCTAAGCCGACCTTTCCTGTTGGTATGAAATCACCCAACACCATCACGCCCCTCGCCTCGGATCCAGGCTCCAGAATTTGATCACTAAGGCGGGCGGCCCACCAGCGGATGGCCTTTTTTGGAGGATGGCACCGACGCGGACCGTGAGCCTCGACCCCTCGATCCTGGCAGCCGACTCGACAGCAAGGTTCTGCGAGATGACCGTGCCGATCTGAGCGAGGTATGCGAGCATCTGTTGTGGGTCGGCTGGACCAGGTTGACCGCCTGGAACCACCGCCATCCCTTGACGCCCCCCTCCCGATATGGAGGTCAAGAGGTTGGTGAACTCCCCTGCATTCTGGAACGGAGCCCCAGCACGACGGTCGATGACCACCTTCACCTCTGTAGCCGTCAGGCCCAGCGCCATCAAGACCTCAGGACTGGCCGTGTTGACGTTCACCTGACCAGTGCTATGGACTGTCAGATGCCTGGCGACCCCCAGGTGCTCGCCAGGCCGCAGTTGTCGCTCCCACGGCAGTTGCGCGTCGAGTTCAGCCCTCCGCGTCGGATCAGCCACATTCCCATACAGGATCGCCGGCGTCATCCCCTTGACCAGGAGCAGTTCATCAATCGTTTCAAAGTTGGCGTTTTTGGCCCGATACGGGGTGGGGAGTGAACGATAGTAGCCGTCCTCAGCGCCGTTCAGTCGATGCAGGTTGTCAGGGTCACGCCAGTCCTGGATCGAGTCGACGATGGTCGACACGAGTTGCTCATCCGTCACGCCAGAGTTGGAGAACAGTCGGCGGAGCACCGCATCGGTGGCCGCATTCACGGCGATCTTACTCTCCTCATCGGTCACGGCAACCCAATACCGGCCTCGCCCTAATAGCACATTATCATAGGCGACAGGGTTGGTATGCCACCGTTCGCTCAGCGCATCGAAGAGGGTGGAGTCGGGAGGCGCGTTGCGATCAGCGTTGATGATCTCCGCCGCCGCACGATAGACCCCCGCCTCTGCCAGGTAGTAGGCCTCGGCCTCCTTCCTGAAGTTGCCGGCCGCAGCCAGCTCGGTCCGCATCGACAACGTGAAGGTGGTAAACACCACCCCCAGGAACGCCAGGACCCACAGCACGACGATCAGCGCCAGGCCGCGGTCACGCAGGAGCGGTCGGAGGTCGCGGGTCATAACTCTACAGACCTCGTCCCACCTGTACCGGAAAGACCAGGGGAGGGAGGATCAGCTCACGGACCCCCTCTCGGTTTGGGCGGTGGATCGTCAGGGTCGCCTCGACAGCCACTGGTAAGCGGGAAGAGCCTTTGAGGGGTTGCTGACCTCCAATCGCCTCATCCATGGAGGGATCCCACGCGTCACGCCAGCCAGGTGGACGCCTCTCCTCCGGTCTCCCCTCCGGCACCAAGTACCTGAAGCGAATGGCCAACACACGCTCATCCAGTTGCCTCCCGTGGCTGTCCCGCACGCCTCCCCCTGTCTCAGCATCAACAAATGGGTAGCGCTCAGTTACGACCAGCCCGCGATCGGGTTCGACGGCATACCTGACGATCCGGATCATGTAGCTGAACGGCTCAGAACCATAGCCCTGCGGAAGGGTGGCAAATTCAAGGGAATCTGCCTGGCCGCGAAAGACCACGACATCCTTATCCTGCTCCTTCGCCCGCAGCGGGTAGAGCGCGGTCAACTCCCGATCCAGCGTGTCAAAGAGCGTGCGAGTACGCTGATTCTCCTCGGCCCGCCGCTCTCCACTCTCCCACGACCTGGCCCCAACCTGAATCGCACCCAGCACCACCACAAGGATGAGCGCCAGAATCGTGATAGAGACCAGGAGCTCGAGCAGGGTGAATCCGGAGGGCGATTGCTTCCTACAGCCTCCTGTCATCGCCACCTTACTGGACAGCGCGGGCTTGCCCTCGCCCCTGTTCAGCGACAGCCATTCGCAAGGTGTACAGGTCCAACGATTTCTCTGCACGACGACCTGGCCAGCTGACACGAATCCGCACCTGGTAGAGTTGAGCGGGGAGGCGCTCCTCTTGGGTAACCGGCTGGATCTCAGAGGTCCACTGAAACCCTCCACCAAAGTCGCCATGGTCCGCCGACCCTTCGAGGGCGTGTGTCCCCGTCATCTCAGCCATCTTCTGGCGAGCCAGCAACACCGCCTGCGTATAGTCCTCTGCCGTCTTGGCCGACCGGACACCGCTCGCCAGCAGCTCCACAGCCAACCCAAAGGCAACACCGAGAATAGCGAGGGCAATGATCACCTCGAGCAGGGTAAAGCCCCGCTCCGATGCCTGCCTGCTCACACCACCTCCCTGGGGCTGACGCGAACCAGCCCAACCGAGGGATCTACAACAATCCGGTACCCTCGCCCCTTCTCGTCTGACACGGTGATCTCTCCTCCCGTTGAACTGCCCTGGGGAAAGAACGCGATCGCGCCGCGCTCATCCTCTCCAAGGAGATGCGTGTCAAGGACGACCGATCTCAGGATCACCCCTTCTGGAAGCGTGCGCACCCGAGCCTGCCTGGTCTGGGTCTGCCAGGGTTGTCCGGGCTCCTCTACCGTGGCCACCTGATCGATGTGGCTCAAGCGGCCGATCACCCAGTCAGGCCCCCGCAGCCAATAGGCGTTGGTTTGCCGATCGAGCACCACCTCGATCACCCCCTGATGGGTAATCGCCTGCGACCGAGCAAACCGACAGAGGGCAGCAATATCCCTCGCGGCAGCCTTCAGTCGGAGCGATCCAAACGAGCGATTGAAGGCTGGCGCCACCAGCGCCGTGGCCAACGAGATAATGAACAGGACAACGAGCAGTTCGAGCAGCGTGAATCCATACGAAGCCCGAGGTATGAGGCCCCTCGCTCGCTTCACGTCAAGCATTACGGCTCAACCCGCTCCCCTGCCCGTTTGATACCCTTCCAGCTCATAACATCCTGGTTCTCTCCATCCCCACCCGTTATCCCATCTGCGCCATAGGACAGGAGATCGTACTCCCCATGCTCCCCAGGCGATGTGTAGAGATATGAGCGGCCCCAAGGATCCGACGGGATCTCCTGTTTCTTCAGATATGGACCGTCCCAACTCTCGAGTCCGCCAGATTTTACCAAGAGGGCCTTGAGCCCCTCCTCAGTGGTTGGATACCGGCCGACGTCAAGTCGGAAGTTGTCCAGTGCCGCACCGAACAGCTCGATCTGGGCCTGCGCCGCGGCCTGCTTTCCCTTACCCACTCGCCCAAACAGCTTGGGCCCGACGAGCGCAGCCAGCAGCCCGATAATCACAATCACGACGAGCAGCTCGATCAGGGTGAAGCCTGCCTGACGGTGGCGGGCGCCGCCCCGGATCGCAGGCGGCATGACGGAGGGCCGCTCCGTCCGCTCCCTCAGCTCCGCGGCCCCCCTGGGATCATCGCCTGGACGCCTGGACCTGCTGAGATACCAGAATATGACGAACCGCTCAACGCATGGGATCACGTTCACCCCCCTCCTTCGTCCACTGAACCCAACGCCTCACAACGGCAGCTCGTTAATGCTGAAGATCGCCAGCAGCATCGAGAGCACGATGAACCCAACGACCCCCCCAAGGGCCAGGATCAGCACTGGCTCGAGCAGCGATGTCAGGCGCTTGACCGCCCGCTGCACCCGCTCGTCATAGGTGTCAGCGACCTTGATCAGCATCTCCTCCAGCCTGCCGGTCTCCTCCCCGACCCTGGCCATATGGATGGCAAAAGGCGGGAAGGCGCCGGCGGCACGGAGGGGACCGCTGATCCCCTCACCACGCTTGGCCCCTTCCTGAAGCCTCGACATGGCCACCCTGATGACCCGGTTGGCGATCGTCTCCTTCACGATAGAGGCCGCCTCCAGCACCGGAACCCCGCTCTGCAGGAGGGTCCCGAAGGTCCTGGCAAAGCGCGAGACCTCGATCTCCCGAACCAGGCCTCCCAGGACCGGTATGGCCAGCTTCCACTGATCCCACTGCATCCTGCCTTGCTCCGTCTGCAAGAAGATCCGCAGCGCGATCCCTCCACCCACGATCAGTCCCACCAACACCCACCAATAGGTCGTCGTGAATGCGCTGGCTGTGAGGAGGATCCTGGTCGGAAGCGGCATCAGTTGCCCGGTGTCGGCAAAGATCTGGGCAAAGCGGGGGACCACGAAGTTCATCATGACGATCACCGCACCGCCGCCCACCAGAAGCAACAATAGCGGATAGATGAGCGCTGAGGTCACCTCGTCTCGTACCGCCTTTGATCGCTCCAGAAACCCTGTCAGCCGTGAGAGGATCATCTCTAGGACCCCGCCCACCTCCCCCGCCTTGACCATATTGACATAGAGTCTGGAGAAGAGGCGCGGATGTTTGGCCAGACTGTCGGCCAACGAACTGCCCCCTTGGATATCGGTCAAGATACTCTGAAGAACCGACCGGAATCGCTGATGGTCGGTCAGGTCGATCAAGACGGCCAGCGCTCGATCCAGTTCCATCCCGGCCTCAAGAAGCGTGGCGAGTTGCTGGGTGAAGGCCAGGATCTCCCGTGAAGAGGGACCTCTCCCGAAGCGGGTCGGCAGGCGCACCAGCCCGGGCCTGCTCTCAGCCACCGCTCCAGGAGGCTGTCCGATCTTGATCGGATAATACCCTTTTGCCCTGAGCCAGGCGAGGACCGCCCGTTCATCGGCCGCCTCCATGCTCCCCTTGATAACCTTGGCAAACCGATCAGCCGCAGTATACTGAAATGTGGCCATGGCACCAACCACCTGCTCCTATTGACACACGATCTCCGCTCGTGATGTTAGGACTTACACCACCTCTCCTGCAACTGTCAACAGAAATACAGACAGTACTCCTGACGCACAGAGCGAAAAAAAAACAAACAGGCAACCCTATCTGCTGGATCGGAGCGCATGATGGGAGCACCGATCCCTGCCTACCCCTCCTCCTTCGTGACCCGAAGCAGATCATCGAGAGTCGTCACCCCCTGCTCAACCTTTGCCCAACCATCTTCCCATAGGCTCTTCATTCCAAGGGCCATCGCCTGTTGCCGAACCATATTGGCATCGGCCTTTTGCAAGATCATCTGCTGGATCTCTTCACCAATCGCCAACAGCTCATAGATGCCGATCCGGCCGCGGTAGCCGGTGAAGTTACAGGCTGCGCACCCCTTCCCCCGAAATACCTGGAGCGGCCCATGGACCCCGATTCTGACCCCCATCTTGCGAACTACTGCCTCATCGAGATGGGACGACTCGCGACACTCGGCACAGATGACGCGCACCAGACGCTGGGCCAACACGGCTATCAGCACGCTTGAAACCAGGTAGTTCTCGATCTCCATATCAAGCAGACGGGTAATCGCGCCCGGTGCATCGTTGGTGTGCAGGGTACTGAAAACCAGGTGGCCGGTAAGGGCTGCATGAATGGCAATGTCCGCTGTCTCGGCATCCCGGATCTCTCCGACCATGATGACGTCAGGATCCTGGCGGACGATTGAGCGCAGACCATTGGCAAAGGTGAGGCCAATCTTGGGCTTGACATGAATCTGATTGACACCGCGCAGCTGATACTCGACCGGGTCCTCGATCGTGATGATCTTTTTGTCAGGGGAGTTGATCTCACTCAGAGCGGTGTACAAGGTTGTGGTTTTGCCACTCCCGGTCGGACCGGTCACCAGGATCATGCCGTGCGGTTTACGAATCAGGCGCTGCAACTGAAGCCGCACCTCTTCCGGCATCCCCAGCTCCCCTAGGCTGAGAATAAGGCTTGCCCGGTCCAGGATCCGCATCACCACGCTTTCACCATAAAGGGTCGGGATGGTCGAGACACGCAGATCCAGGTCTTTGCCCAGCGTCTGCAGCCGGATCCTGCCATCCTGGGGGAGCCGTCGCTCGGCGATGTTCATCTTGGCCATGATCTTCACGCGAGAGATCACGGCCCTCTGAAGCCGCTTTGGGGGAGACTCGTAATCCAACAGCACTCCATCCACACGGTAGCGGATCCGCAGCGTCTCCTCAAACGGCTCAATGTGGATATCGCTCGCGCGGGCCTCCACCGCCCTTGTGATCAGGAGATTGACCAGTTGGATGACCGGGGCCTCAGAGGCGAGATCGCGTAAGTGGTCGACGTCCTCACGATCCTCTCCAGACGACTCCCCCTCCTCACTGTACCCCTTGACGAGCTTCTCAATCGTCGTCTGGCCATCGCCATAGCACTGATCGATTGCCTCCAGGACCTCCTGTTCCTTGGCGATACAGACGGTGATGGGCAACCCGGTGCTCAAGCGCAGGTCGTCCAGCGTATACGGATCGGTGAGGTCGGTCATGGCCACGGTCAGCACGCCGTCTGTGATCTCGAGGGGGAAGACCTTGTGATCCCGCAGGTACCGAGGCGAGAGGCGGTCCCTGACAGGGACTGGTGTGACCGAGAGGGAGGCCAGGGAGAGGTAGGGACAGCCGCATTGGAGGGCAAGGGCCTTGGCAACATCCTCCTCCGACACATACCCGAGCTCAACGAGAGTCGCCCCCAGCCGCTTTTCAATCTCCCGCTGGTGGGTGAGTCCCCGCTGCAATTGGTCTCGTGTCATGGAGCCCTCACGAACCAAGATTTCGCCCAGCAGTTCGCGCACCTTCTTGCCCTGTCCCCTCACCATCGTACAACCTACCCTTACCCCAACGCCCCTTCGCAGTCGCGCCGCCCCATCTGCAGATACACGACCGATTTCGCCAATCGGATGATAGACCAGCCTGAAAGATCATGTCAAGGCCTATGGGAGAGTCACGTATGAAGCCCTCTTGCCTCACCCGTGCAATCCGTGCTATAAATATGGCCTCATCAGTGCTCTGGCATCGCAGAGGTTGTGCTGCAACATGACCGCACACGGTCGAGCGGAGGGGAGGTCTGGGTGCAGGTTTGCGCCATGCAATCATGAGTCAGATTCGCGCCATTCACCAGCTTGTCCCCGGGTTCCAGTTTGGCGATGCGATCACCCATTACACCCTCCGCCTGCAGAACCTCTTTCGATCATGGGGCTATACCGCTGAGATCTTCGTCGAGGGGATTCACCCCAATGCCGCCTCGCTCTGCTTCCGGCTGCATCACTTCGCCGCGGTTGATTCAGCCCAAACGCTGGTGATCCTCCACTACTCGATCCACTCCGAAGCGTCCCGACTCTTCCTAGAGGCGAAGGGCCGAAGGGTACTCCAATACCACAACATCACGCCAGCCAGCTTTTTCGAAGGGTACAGCGATCTGCATTACCAGATGGCCCAGAAGGGTCGAGCAGGGCTGGGCCGTTTCCTGGGCGCAACCGATCAGACGTGGGCAGTGTCGCCATTCAATGCCCGGGAGCTAGAGGCCTGCGGCTATCGGGACGTGAGTGTCGTCCCGCTCCTGCTGGACTTCAGGGACCTGGACCTCTCCTTCGCCCATCCCGACCTGCTGCGGCGATATCGCGACGGCGCGATCAACTGGCTCTTCGTGGGCCGGATCGCCCCTAATAAGCGGCACCTCGATCTGCTGCGCGCCTTTTCCGCGTACAAGACACTCGTACAGCAGCATGCGCGTCTCTTCATCGTCGGTCCGTATACTGGAATGGAGCCCTATTTTGACCAACTCCGTCAAGAGACGCTGAATTGGGGGATTGCCGACTCCGTGATCTTTACCGGTGCCGTCACCTTCTCACACCTCAAGGCCTATTATAAGATCGCCGATGTGTTTGTCTGCTTGAGCGACCACGAAGGATTCTGCATCCCCCTTCTGGAAGCGATGCACTTCGGCGTACCGATCGTGGCCTATGCGGCGGCTGCAGTCCCTGAAACGCTTGAGGATACGGGGGTCCTCCTGCACACAAAAGATCCGGTATGCGTCGCCGAGACTGTGGGGCGTCTCGTTGACGATCAGGTGCGGCGCAATCAGATTGTGCAGAAGCAACGAGAGCGATTGACACGCTTTGCAAGGGAGACGGTGATTGCGCAGGTCCGCGCTCGGCTCAGCCCGATCTTGGAAGGTGACATGACTCGCGAGCCGGCGCCTCAGGGCTCATGAACCACTCGACACCCTCATCCATGTCATGCCCCGTGTAGGTACTGCCCCTCGCGCGGGATCCGTGGCCTGATCACATGACGCGAACAGTCAGCATCATCATCCTGACATGGAACTGCCTGAACTATACCAAGCGGTGTCTCGACACGCTTCGCCAGCACACCGATCTCCACAGGCACGATGTCATCATCGTGGATAACGGGAGTACGGATGGCACGGTCGAGTTTCTGCGTACGCTCGACTGGATCCGGCTCATTGAACTTGATACGAATCTGGGGTTCGTGAAAGGGAACAACATCGGCATCCGGCACAGCGACCCCCATTCCGATATCCTGCTGCTCAACAACGACATCGAGATGGCGCAGGACGGATGGCTCCAGATGATGCAGCAGGCCGCATACACCGCCGATGACATCGGTATCGTTGGCTGTCGTTTGGTGTGGCCTGACACGAGGGTGTTGCACGCTGGAACGTTCATGCCCGTTGACACCATGCGGGGAGAACAGATCGGCGGGTTAGAGCAAGACGTGCATCAGTATAACCGGATCCGGGACGTCGAAGGGATCGTCTTCGCCTGCGCGTATATCAAGCGGGAAGTCATCGATCGGATCGGTCTGTTGGATGAGGATTACGTCTCATATTTCGAAGACACCGATTACTGCCTCAAGGCGAGGCAAGCCCGGTATCGAGTGGTGTGCTGCGGGTACGTGACGCTGACGCATCACCAGAACATCTCAACCACTGAGAACAAGGTCAGTTTCTCCGCCCTGTTTGAGACCTCCCAGGCGATCTTCACGCGAAAGTGGAGGCGGACCCTGCTCGATGCCTATTCATCCAAGGTCCTGTGGCACTCCACCTTCGACCGCCCCGTCGGGTACGCGATGGCCTCGAGGGCGATCGCCCTCGCCTTGGATGAGGCGAAGGTGTGGGTGACCTACCGGTACCTCTATGGGCCAGGGACGGTCTTCCCCCTTGAGGAGCGGATCGATGGGAGCGGCTATCGAAGCAATTTCCAGATCAATCTGATGCGGGAGCGGAGGCCGAGCGCGAAGGACCCCCAAGTGGTCTTCGGTCAGGGAGACGCATTTGGACGAAACTTTGGTCGATACAAGATCGGCTATACCATGCTTGAGGTGAACGGCCTCCCGAAGGAGTGGGTGCGACAGGCCAATATGATGGACGAGGTGTGGGTGCCGTCGCCCTTTAACGAGGTGACGTTTCAGGAAAGCGGGGTCCGGAGACCGATCCGTGTGATGCCGCTCGGGGTTGACCAGGACTACTTTAATCCAGCGATCAGGGGTCGCCGCATCGGGCAGATCTTTACCTTCCTCAGTGTCTTCGAGTGGGGCGAGCGCAAGGCGCCAGAGGTCCTGCTACGAGCGTTCAATGAGACCTTTCGGAGGACTGACGAGGCCGTCTTGCTGTGCAAGGTCGTCAATGCCGATCCTGGAGTAGATGTGGCCCAGCAGATTAAAGCGCTCCGGCTTCGCCCTGATGGGGGCCGCATTGTGCTCCTCCTGAACACGCCTGCCCCTTACTACCAGCTCGGAAGCCTCTACCGCGCCGCCGACGCGTTCGTCCTGCCAACGCGCGGCGAAGGGTGGGGGATGCCGATCCTTGAGGCCATGGCGTGTGGCCTGCCGGTGATCGCGACCGACTGGAGCGCCCACCGCACCTTCATGAATCACCGGAATGCCTATCCGTTGCGCGTCAAACGCCTGATCCCCGCTGTCGCCAAATGCCCGTACTATACAGGGTTGCAGTGGGCGGACCCAGATGAGGCGCACCTCAGACACCTGCTCCGGTATGTCTACGAGAACCGGGAGGAGGCGGCAGGGCAGGGTCGTAGGGCTGCCGAGGACGTGGCAGCGCGGTGGACACTCCAGCATGCGGCCACACAGATCAAGCGTCGCCTTGAGCAGATCCCGCCGCTCTCGTCTTCACTGTTTGGACGGTTTCGTCCTCGCAAACTGGGCCAGCCTGAGCCAGTAGAGCGCCTCTCCATCGGGATCGATGTGAGCCGCACTGTAGGGGAACGGACAGGGGTGGGCTCGTATGCGCTGAATCTGGTGAAGGGGCTCGCCAGGGTTGATCAGACCAACGCCTACAGCCTGTTGCCAGGCTTTGGGAGCTTTGTCCACCCTGAGTACGAGACGCTCGGCGTCTACCTCCCGCCCCACCCCAACTTTCGACTCTTTTCAGGTCGGCTGCCTGCCTTCAGGGATGGGGGGGGCCTTTGGAAGAGGGAGGCCGCAACCCATCGCGTCGATGTGGTGCATAGCACCGCCTATGCCGCTCCTGCTGTGGGCCAGGCCAAGTTGATCGTCACGGTCCACGATCTGACCTTTCTCACTCATCCCGAACACCACACCCAGGAGAACATCGACTTCTGTATGCGCCAGACGACCCTGGCACGAGCACGATCCGACCTGTTCATTGCGGTGTCGGAGTGTACCAAGGCCGATCTCATGAAACAGTTCGATATCCCTGAGGAGAGGATTCGGGTAGTCTACGAGGCGGTCGATGAGACGTTCCGTCCTGTCACGGATGCCGCTTGCCTCGCCGAAGTGCGCACGCGGTACGGTCTGCCAGACCGGTACCTCCTCTATGTGGGATCGATTGAGCCCAGAAAGAATCTGACGGCGATGCTCAAGGTCTATGCTACGCTGCTTCACAGCAACACCCCTGGGCTCCCGGTCCTCGTCATCGCCGGCGCCAGCGGCTGGCTGAACAGTGCGGTCTATCATCTGGTTCAGGAGCGTCGGCTTGAGGGGGCGGTGAGGTTCTTGGGCTATGTTCCTGATGCCGACCTGCCGGCCCTGTACAGCGGGGCGACTGTCTTCCTTTACCCTTCACTCTATGAGGGGTTTGGGCTGCCGGTCCTCGAGGCGATGTCGTGCGGCTGTCCCATCATCGCCTCGAACTGCTCTTCAATCCCCGAGGTCATAGGGGAGGCCGGCCTGCTCGTCAACCCGCATGATCACGGCGATCTCAAGGACGCGCTCGAGCAGGTGCTCTCCGACGAGGGACTCCGGAGGCGGCTGAGCATCCAGGCGCTTGAACGGGCATCCCACTTTTCCCTGGAGAAGATGGCCGCAGAGACGTTACAGGTGTACCGGGAGGCGGCTGGGTTGAGGGGCAATGGAGGGACGTAGGCTGGGTCTGGCTGGTGGAAGGGGTCTCGGTGGGTTGGTGCCGGTCCCTATCTCTTACCATGGACGGACCTACGCCGAAGGCAAGAAGATCGACTGGCAGGATGGGCTGGCGGCGCTCTATCACATCATCCGTACTGTTTCTTCGACTGAGAAAACTTGAGGTTATAGTGTTGGTGGTAATTCGAGGCCGTAGTGATCCTTCATCATCGCTCACTGCGTGATGAGATAGACGTTGTTGTCGACTCCTCGCACCACCAGCCGCATCTGGTCCCCATCGAGCACCGCCGCGGGTCCGTCGGGCGTCTGCCCCCCACCCGGGACCTCCTTCCAGCCGCCCCAGGTCCCGCCTTTTATGCTGTTCCGGTAGAGGCGGGTATCGTTACCCTCAACGTATAGATGGAGGGCCCCGCCGGCCATGACGGCATCTGGCTGACTAGGCGTCTGTCCCCCGCCAGGGACGGCGCTCCAGCCTCCGAAATTTGCACCGACGCGGCTGTTCTGGTAGAGCCGTCCATCAGTGCCACGGACAAAGATGTGGAGTGTCGTTCCCTCCAAGACGGCGGCGGGGGTATGCACGGTCTTCCCTCCCAGGGAGGTCCACTGGGGATTGTCGGCACTGCCGATCCATATCCCATCATCCAACCCCCGCACCACCAACCACAGGTTATTGTCGCTGTCCAGTACCGCCGCCGGCCCACTGCGCGTCTGTCCCCCGCCAGGGACGGCGCTCCAGCCACCCCAGGTGCCGCTTGTCCGACTGTTCACGTAGAGCCTATCGTCATTCCCCTGGATGTACAGACGAAGGGTCCCTGCGCTGTCAAAGACCGCTGCCGGCCCGCTCTTGCTTTGTCCCCCGCCAGGGACGGCGCTGAAGCCACCCCAGGTACCGTCTGTCCGGCTGTTTAGGTAGAGCGCCCCATCGATGCCCCGAACAAAGAGGTGGAGGAGCGTGCTCCCATCCATGATGGCGGCGGGACTGTGCGCGGTTCCCCCGGGGGGGACTGTGCTAATCTCCCCCCTTTTGGTCAGTGTAAGCCAAAGGGGGCCATTCAGCCCGAGGGCCGATCCGGAGATGGTCTGTACGGGTGTGGTTGCGAAAGCACCGTTTGCATCGCGGCGGTAGGCGGTGATGGAGTTACCCACGTTGTTCGCCACATAGAGCAAGTTGCTGAAAGAGTCTAGGGCTATGCCTATGGGGCCATTCAGCCCCGTGTTTGGACCAGAAACGGTCTGTTTTGGTGCGACGTTGCCATCTGCAGTAAGGTCGTAGTCGGTGATGGAGTTATTCCCATTGTTCGCCACATATATCCTGCGGAGGAACGGGTCTACAGCTACGCCGAAGGGGCCATTCAGTCCAGTGTTTGACCCGCTGATCGTCTGAAGAGGAGCGGTGTTGCCGCTTGCAGTGAGGGGATAGACGGTGATGGTGTTGCCCCCACTGTTCGACACGTATATCTTGCGGGTGTATGGGTCTACGGTGATACCTGCGGGGCCATTCAGTCCAGTGGCTGACCCGCTGATCGTCTGAAGAGGCGTGAGGTTGACGTCGCGCTGTTCGAGGAGTCTATGGATGGCAGCGGGGTCATTCAGCTCCGTGGCTGGAGTTGGGAAGAGACTCAGGATGGCATAGATGGTGATAGCGTTGAGCCCGAAGTTTGCGACCAGCACCTCCGCGGCGTCCAGAGTGATGAGCAGCCACAAGAGCTCCGGGTGAAATAACCCTGTGCCCGACCCGCTGATCGTCCGAAGAGGCGCGGTGTTCCCGCTTGCAGTGAGGGCATAGGTAGTGATGGTATTACCGGAGAAGTTCGACGCATATAATACCTCGTCGAATGGGTCCACGGCCGTCCCTCTCGGGGCGCTCAACCCTGTGTCTGATCCGGAAAAGAACACGGTCATACGTGGGTTGTCCGATTGAATGGAGGTGAGAAACCTGATGCCATCGTCGCCTTGCTGTGTCACATAGAGCTTGTCCTCGGCCTTTGCAAGGGACGGATGACTCCACATCCCTACGAGCGCTGCCAGACTGAGGATAAAGCCGAGGAACCGCACCCTGCGAGCCTTGGACCGCCACCCCTTTAGGAACGAAACGCCTGCAAACCGAGCCACCCTGTTCAACAACCCGAGCGAGCTCATCGTCCACCTCCCGTCCCAAACAAGCTATGCACTCTCCTCTTCATCAGATGTTGACGGTCCCACCACGCCCCAACTAAAATCAAAATTGTGTCAACGGATACACCTTGTCAATGGCAATCTGACCTTGTTGCCTATTCGCTCACGGTTGCCTTAGGACAGATCAGTCCTCACCGGAAGGCTGCAGCCTTGTATGCCTTAAAGGATGCCTCGCGGACAGCCCGGCGCTGGTAATCGAACAGATTCAACCTTGGGGTAGTAAGCCACCACGTTTCGTTGCTCACGCGGGTCAGAGGAGAGGTGAAACAGCTCGTACTGGGACTCCCCTGTGGTCCGGAACCTCCGAATGAGCTTCCAGAGCGGACGCCGAATGGCCTGTAAGCGATCCTGGGCCGTCTTTTCCGGACACGACCGACCGCAGACAGTCGTCTCAGCAAAAGCCGTCCCGGATTCCCGAGATCGCCCGTGGAGGAGCGGCAGCCAAGAGCGCCCCGAACCGCTTTGGGAGGAAGATGGCGATGGTCTCATCCCCCAGCTGGGACAAGGTAGAGCGTGAGGAGGCCGAGTACGATAATGAAAAGGCTGGAGACGATCCCTGTGGGGCTCACCGAGCATCTCTTTAGTGCCCTGCCGCACCAGGGACAGGGACCGCCTCAGCAAAGGCCGGAACAACCAGCGTAGTGACAACCCCAGAATGTGTGCGGCTTGCAGGTTGCCCATCGGCACGACGGACCCTACAGCTGTACAATCTTCTCGCGTCCCTCTCGGACCATGCGTGTCGCGTTCTGCGCATCGACAAGCAGGGGACTCTGACGGACGATCCAGGGGAGGTCGAAGTCGCGGTGCGCAACAGCCACCAGGACACAATCCTGCGCTTGAAGCCGAGCGGCGGTAAGCGGTACAGACTCCAGGGTGGAGGCCCCTGAGGGGGAACGATGCTCAGACAAGATCACCTTCGGGATGTACGGGTCATGGTAGGTCACCTCAGCACCCCACGCGGCTAGGAGTTTCAGGACCTCCAGGGCGGGGCTATTGCGGGAATCATCGATGTTCGGCTTGAAGGCAACCCCTAAGACGAGAATCCTCGCCCCGTTCAGCGGCCTCCCTGCGCGATTCAAGGCCTCAGTTACCCTGTGGACCGTATACGAGGGCATGCTGGCATTCGTCTCGGCCGCCAACTCGATAAACTTGGTGTAAAAGTCGTACTCTCTGGCCTTCCAGGCCAGATAGTACGGATCGATTGGAATACAGTGGCCGCCCACCCCAGGACCAGGATAGAAGGGCATGAAGCCAAACGGCTTGGTGGCAGCGGCATCGATCACCTCCCAGAGGTTGATCCCCATCCGGTCGCAGAGCTCGAGCAACTCGTTGACCAGGGCAATGTTCACGCTGCGGAAGGTGTTCTCGAGCAGCTTGCACATCTCGGCTGCTTTGGGCCCCGAAACCTGATGGATCTGATCAGGACCGATCAATACGCCGAACAGGGCGGCAGCGGCCGCGGTACATCCCGTGGTGCAACCGCCCACCACCTTTGGGGTGTTCGCGATGCCATACTTCCTGTTGCCGGGATCGATCCGTTCTGGCGAGAAGGCGAGGCAGAAATCCTGACCGACCCGAAGGCCCGTCCGTTCCAGGATGGGACGAACCACCTCCTCAGTGGTTCCAGGGTAGGTGGTGCTCTGGAGCACGACAAGCTGGCTGCGGCGCAGGTGGCGGGCCACCATCTCGGCCGAGGCGATGACCGATGTCAGGTCAGGGGCCTTCGCCTTCGTAAAGGGGGTCGGGACACAGATGACCGCGGCATCCACCCGGTCGAGCACCGCCTCATCCGTCGTCGGTACCAAGCGCCCTGCTCTCGCATGGGTCGCGATAGCCGCCGCCGAGACATCAAGGAGGTAACTTCCACCGTTCAGCAGTGTATCGACCTTTTCACGATCGATGTCGAAGCCAATGGTTGGAATGGCAGCCTCAGCAAAGGCGACAGCGAGCGGCAGCCCGACATACCCCAGGCCAATGACAGCCACCGTTGCCTGTTTGGTTTCGACCTTCTGAATAAAACGTTGATGAGGCATGAGACCTTCCTCCCAGGTGTCAGCAGGCATAGTGCGCCCGACACCAGGCGATGGTGCGCATGAGCCCCTCTTCCAGCTTCACCGATGGCGCAAAACCAAGGACAGTCTTGGCCCGGTCGATAGAGGGGACCCGCCGTCGTGTGTCCTCAAACCCCTCGCCATAATACGCCTTGTACGGGACGAAGACGATCTCCGATCTGGAGCCGCTCAGCCGCTTGATGGTCTGGGCCAGGTCGAGGATCGTCGTCTCCATCTCCGCACCGATATTAAAGACTAGACCTGCGCCCGCTTCAACCTCTCCGGCTAACAGGGTACCAGTCACGGTGTCGTCAATGTAGGTGAAGCACCGGCTCTGCAGCCCATCCCCATGAACGGTGATCTGGTCGTGTGTCAACGCCTGACGGATAAAGTTGGCCACCACACTGCCATATCCCTTCTCATCCAACCGTGGCCCGTACGAGTTGAAGTAGCGGACGATCGCGACGGGCAGTCCCTTGGCCGCATAGGCGAAGGCGAAGTGTTCGTCGATCGCCTTCGAGGTCGAGTAGGACCAGCGACTGACCGTGGTCGGGCCCAGCACTCGATCATCCTCCTCATGGAATGGGATCTTCGCCGACTTGCCATAGATCTCAGAGGTGGACGTCAGCACCACCTTCTTCCAGTACTTGAACGCCGCGCCCAGCACCGCCTCGGTTCCGGTCACATTAGTCTTGATGGCGCCCAGCGGATCGGCAACCACATGCTTGACCCCAACGAGCGCCGCTAGATGATACACGACGTCGATCTGGGGAACAAGGCGATCAAGCAGGGTCTCATCCAAGATCGTGTTATTGAAGAAGTGAAAGCGAGTGGTATCGAGGTGATGCTGGATGTTGGCGATCCTCCCTGTAGACAGATTATCGATGGCGAAGACCTCATCACCCCGCTCGAGCAAGCGGTCCACGAGGTGAGATCCGATGTACCCGGCGCCTCCAGTCACAAGGATCTTCATCTGCACATCTCCCGATACGTAGCACGACTGGCTGTGAAGCGAGCCTGGAGCAGGGAGGCATAGAGCCGATCCATGCGATCGAGCAATGAGGCATCGCTATATTGAGGATAGACGGCCTCGCGCCCGAGTTGCCCCATCGCTCGCCGTTTGTCGGGGTCGGCCAGGAGGGTGCCCATCGCCCGGCTCATGGCCACAGGATCTTTGGGAGGGACCAACAGACCCGTTTTCCCGTCAGCCACCACGTCAGGGACTCCACCAACATCGGTAGCCACTACCGGCAAGCCTGCGGCCATCGCCTCGATCAGGGAGACAGGGGTCCCTTCGTTGAGCGACGATAACACGGCCAGATCCAAGTCAGCATAGATTGGTCCCAGCTCACGCTGCCAGCCCAAGAAATGGATGGACCCCTCCAGACCTAATGCCAAGGCCTTCTGCTCAAGGCATGTCCGGAGCTCACCATCACCCACGATGATAAAACGAACACCCGGTCGGGACCGATGCAGGTCGGCTGCCGCCTCAAGGAACGTCGGGTGGTCTTTGATCGGCACGAGTCTGGCGATGATCCCCACAAGGGGCGCCTCCGCCGGGAGGCCGAGCCTTCGCCGCATCTCTCCCCGCCGTCGGTCGCATTGCAACAAGCCATCGAGCTCGAGACCAAGGGGCATGACCCCGACGGTCTGAGGCTGACCGATCCGCAAGCGGAGCAGGTCACGTCGCTGTCGCTCGCTCACGGTCAGCACCTTCGTGCTGACTCTAGCAAGGCAACGTTCGATCCCGAGAAAGAGGCGGGTCGTCGATCTCTTGAAATAGCCGCTGAGCACATGTCCGTGGAAGGTGTGGACAATGATTGGCACACCCGCCAGCTTGGCGGCAATCCGACCGAGGGTTCCCGCCTTGGCGGTATGAGTATGGACGATCGCCGGCTGCGCTCGTCTGAGGAGCCGCACCAGCTTGCATAGCGCGACGAAATCGTGGCCTGGATGGAGCTCACGTCCCAACTCAGGCAGGAGCACCGGCTCGACCCCCTTGTGGGCAGCGAGGTCGCGCAGCGTCCCCTCGTGTGGCCCTTCTCGCCCCGCCACGAGCATCGTCTCGTACCCACGAGCACGCAAACCATGCGTGAGCAGGATGACATGGAGCGCCGGACCCCCAATGTTGAGTCGACCAATGATCCGGCAGATGCGAGGAGGATTACCCATGCTGCTTGAACCACTCGACCGCGCGCTCGAGCCCCTCGCGGAAGCTTACACGAGGCTCGAACCCGAGGAGCTCCCTGGCCAGCAGCGTGGAGGCTCGGGAATGACGAACATCACCCTGGCGGGCAGCAGCAAGGATCGGCTCACAATCGGTCCCTAAGATGTCATTCAGCAGTGCCAGCATTTGGAGCAGGGTGTGCTGCTGACCGCACGCCACATTGATGGCTGCACCAGGCGCCAGGGGAGCCTCAAGGGCGCGAAGGTTCGCTTCAACGACATCCTGCACATACGTGAAGTCACGAGACTGTTTGCCGTCACCAAAGATAGTGGGCTGGTGTCCGGCCAGCATCGCCGTGATGAATCTCGGGACCACGGCCGCATACTCCGAGGATGGATCCTGCCTTGGACCAAAGACGTTGAAATACCGGAGCGACACTGTCTCCAAGCCATACGTTCTGTAAAACATCCGACAGTAGAACTCCCCTGACAGCTTCGAGACCGCATACGGGGACTTTGGCTCGAGCGACATCTGCTCCTCTTTGGGGAGCGTCGGCGTATCGCCATAGACTGAGGAGGACGATGCGCAGACTACGCGCGATACTGAAGCGCGGCGGGCGGCCATCAACAGGTTCAGGGTCCCGGTCACATTGGCTTCGTGCGTGCCGAACGGATCCTGGATTGATCGCAGGACGGACGGCCTCGCCCCCTGGTGCAGGATGAAGGTCGCACCCTCCACTGCCCGCTTAACAGCGGCAGGATCGGTCAGGCTCCCTTCGACCAGCTCGATCCCTGGTAGGATATCTTGAAGATTGGATCGGCAGCCGGTAGAAAGATCGTCAAGTACCCGTACCCGTTCGCCCCTCGCGACCAGCTCATGAGCCAGGTGTGATCCGATGAAGCCCGCCCCACCTGTAACAAGATAGACAACCATGGCTCCCACCCTGTTCGTCAATGGCCCTCCAGCGCATCGGCCATAGAGTAACCAGCCCTGTGACGGCAGCATGAGTTGTACATCGACTGAGGAAGCCCGTCAAGCGTTCTTTGTGCGGTACCGTATCCTGGCAGGCATGCAAAGGAGGCGCCGGGCCTAGTTCGGGTACTGGGAATCGAACGTAAGCGAGGCCCTGGTAATCGAGATGCCCAATTCTCGACATGCCTCAGAGAGGCTCTTCAGGCCATTATGATTGATTTTCGTGGTCGAGACGATGACCTCTGAAACCTGGTATCTCCGAACGATCTCCCCGATCTGATCGAGGCCGCCCAACACAGGGTAACCATGAATCTGGGCTTGACGCTTCCCAACGTCATCATCAATGAACCCCACCGGGACCTTCCGCAATCCCGGATTGTTCAGGAGCTCCTTGATGATCAAATGACCACCGTCCCCGGCTCCATAGATGAGAACAGGGTGGGAGCCCTTCGGGTGACTTCTGAGAAGCTCGTTTAACAGTCGAAAGGAGAGGCGCGAGCCCCCCAAAAAGGTCAACAGCAAGAGCCAGTCCAGGATAAAAACAGACCGCGAGAAGCCTTCGAACCTGTATGCAAGCGCCACCAGCACGATGGTCAGCACCACGCCTACTGTCACCGACTGGAGCAGTCGGATGAGGTCCGGGATACCCATGTAGCGCCACACACTTCGGTACATGCCACACAGGGCGAGACCCCCAAGCTGGGAAATGATTACCAGCGGGAGCGATTCCGAGAACGATGCGAGAAAGACGGTGAGGGCCTGTCCTTCGAAGCGGAGCAGATGGGCCCCATAATAGGCCATGACGATGAGGATGCAGTCCAACACCACGCTGGCCACCTGACGCTTGTATGGAAAGTCTGAGAGCAGGTAAAAAGACCTCCCCAGCTCTTGTTGCTGACGCGTAGCCTCAATGGCTCGCACGCCATGCAGATAGACCCCGAATAGCGCAAGCGAAATGAGCTGAACGGTTAGCAGCAGTATTGTGAAGGGTAGTCCATACTGGTACGTAAGAAAGGCGCTCAACCCGGAGGCCAAGGCGATCAGATACAGGACGATTACTGCCTGCCGCTCAGAGAGGCCGACTGCGACCAGACGGTGCGAGGTGTGGTCAGCCCCTCCTGCAGAGATCGGGCGTCCGGTTATGATTCGGGTGAAGGTCACAAAGGAGGTGTCGAAGATCGGAACGAGGAGGATCAAGACAGGGAACAGCAGGATGGCGGAAAAACTCTTCGTATAGGGAAACCCCTCGGCGAGGTTCAATCCGCCGAGAAAAAAACCGATAAACAAGCTCCCCGAATCGCCCATAAAGATGGAGGCCGGATGGAAGTTGTGAACCAAGAAGCCCAAAATGGATCCCATGAACAGAGCAGCAACGGTGGCGCCCTGGATGTTCTGGTCCAGCAGAAAAAAGACCAAGCGGAATCCGATCGCAATAAAGGCGATGCCCGCACACAGGCCATCCATGTTGTCCAGCAGGTTGAACGCATTGGTGATTCCGACAATCCAGACAAGGGTCACCAGGATGTTGAGGAGCAGGTGGTCAGTGGGTCGGAAGACGAACCCGAAGTAGATCAGGATGGAGGCCAGCAGGATCTGACCAATGAGCTTGGTTTGGGGGTGAAAGGATCGGATATCATCGATCAGACCGAGCCCGAAGCTGAACAGGCTGGCCAGGACCAGAATCCACAGGCTCCGGCCCATCCCAGGCGTCAAGAGGAAGGGAGTAACAAACGAGAGACAGATCGCCACACCCCCCAGAATGGGCACAGGTGCTCGATGCCAGCGATCTTCTCTCGGACAGGCGACGAGGCCCATCTGTAGAGCGAGCCGTTTGACTACCGCGGTCATCAGGCATGAAAGGGTGAAGGAGAGGAGAAAGAGCAGTCCCAGCTTGATCATGCTTTCTCCTCTACTCTCCTACTCCCCATCCGCCGGCGTCCACAAGCGCTGAGTTGGCCATGGAGCCGACCTGGGCAAGCCCGCGACGATCGATGAACTGCTGAAACCACAACTCCAGGAACAGCAGGGCCCAGAGATGGTGATGCCACTCGGCGCGGCCATGCGCATGCTCATCCAAGAGCTGCCGGACGACCTTCTGCCGAAAGAGTCCACGGCCAAGACAGCGAGATCCCAGGAGGGTGTCGTAGGCCATCTCCTTAAGCTCCCGTCGGAACCATCGATCGATCGGCACGCCGAATCCCATCTTCGGCCTGTCGATCACTGCTGCCGGCAAAAGGCACCTGACCGCCTGCTTGAAGATATACTTCTTGGTACGACCCTTCAGCTTCAGCGCCGACGGGATCGAGGCGGCAAACTCCATGAAGCGATGGTCCACCATTGGGGAGCGCGCCTCCAGACCGTGCGCCATGCTGGCAATGTCCACCTTCACCAGGAGGTCATCCGGCAGGTAACTGGCCACGTCCACAGAGAGGGTGGCATCCACAAAATCATCAGTCGCTGCGGCCCCATAGGTCTGGAGGAGAAGGTCGATGGAGTCGGAGCGGGCCATCGCCTCGCGAAAGGCCGGAGTGTAGAGTTCCGCTTTCAATACGTTGGGAAACAAGCCAATCCACCGCGCGTATCGACGCCTGGGCTCCTCGGCCACGGCGGCGAAGAATCGCTTTCCCCGTCGGTAGAGTCCCCGAAAGGGGCCCGCCTCAGGGAGAGCCCCGATCCCACACTCGACCGAGCGCCGAAGGATGCGGGGGAGGCGATCGTACCGAGTGGCAAGCTGGTTGGCCAGGTACCGCTCATAGCCTGCGAAGTTCTCATCCCCGGCATCGCCGTTCAGCGCGACCGTAACGTGCTCGCGGGTCATCTTTGAGAGATAGTAGGTCGGGATGGCTGAGGAATCGGCATAGGGTTCGTTGTAGTGCCAGACCAGCTCCGGCAGGACCTCGACGGCCTCGGGCTTGACCACAAACTCATGATGGTCCGTCCCATACCGCTCCGCCACCAGCCGGGCGTAGGGAAGCTCGTTGTACGCCTCTTCCTCAAAGCCGATGGAGAAGGTCTTGACCGGCCCGGTAGAGCGTTCGCTCATCAGGGCCACTACGGTGCTGGAATCGATCCCGCCGCTCAGGAAGGCGCCCAGGGGAACATCGCTAATCATCCGGAGTCGCACGGCCTCCCGGAGGTGGGCCAGGAGCTCCTCGCACAGCTCGGCCTCGGTCATCTGCAACTTCGGATGATAGCGAAGCTGCCAGTAGCGCTCAAGGTGGACCTTGCCGTCTCGGATGATGAGATAATGTGCGGGAGGAATCTTGCGGAACCCCTTGAACGCCGAGTAGGGGCTCGGGACATACCCGTAGGTCAGGTAGTGGTGGATGGCTTCTAGATCCGGCTCCACCGGGACCTCGGGATCCTGGAGGATCGCCTTCGGCTCCGAGGCGAAGAGGAACTGCTCGGCATCCTGGTAGTAGTAGAGCGGTTTCTTCCCCAACCGATCCCTGGCCAGGAAGAGCGTCCTGGCCCGCTCGTCCCAGATGGCGAAGGCAAACACCCCCCGCAGGTACCGCAGGCACTCGGCCCCGTGGCGCTCGTAGAGGGTGAGGATGACCTCAGTATCGGTCTTGGAGCGAAAGGGTGCGCCGTCACGCTCCAGCTCGCTGCGGAGCTCCAGGAAGTTATAGATTTCCCCGTTGAAGGTGATCCAGAGGGTCCCCTCTGGGTTCGACATCGGCTGGTGCCCGGCTGGACTCAGATCGATGATGCTCAGGCGTCGGTGGGCCAAGCCGATCGGCCCGTCATGGTGAACTCCAGCATCGTCAGGCCCCCGATGTGCGAGGACCCTATTCATCCGCTCAAGGAGTGCCGGATCGACTGTTCGAGCCCGATCCACGTACAGCTTGCCACCGATCCCGCACATACGTCCCGTCCCCAGTTCCCACCAGCTCCTATTTGGTCAGCAGATGCCGTCCGAGCACGAGCCAATCCATCCCACTGCGGCGGAAGGTCGCAAATGCCTCGGCAGGGGTGGAGACGATTGGCTCACCTCTTAGATTGAAAGAGGTGTTCAGCAATGCAGGCACCCCTGTCGCCTCGCCGAACAGCTCGATGAGACGGTAGTACCTGGGACTGGTCTCGCGGTGAACGGTCTGGAGGCGGCCGCTCCCGTCTACATGGGTACCAGCAGGGATAAGATCAGGCCTCTTGACCGGAACAACATAGAGCATGAAGCGTGGCGGATAGTGTTTGGCAACCCCTCCAAGCTGGAATAGCTCCTCAGCCCGCTCCAAGAGCACAGAAGGGGCGAAGGGGCGGAACGGCTCTCGGAACTTGATCTTGATATTCACAAGATCCTTCATCTCTGCCCGACGGGGGTCGGCTAAGATAGAACGGTTACCAAGCGCTCGGGGTCCCCACTCGAACCGATCCTGAAACCACCCCACCACCTTACCGTCCATGAGGCCGTCCACCGCACGCTCTAGGAGATGCTCGTCGTCCTTATACCGCTCCGCCTGGAGTCCATGCCCCTCGAGAAAGCTCACGATAGCCTCCTCACCATACTCCTCGCCCCAGTGGGTATGCTCCATAACGAACCGACGTGGATGACCCAGCAGGACGTGATAGGCATAAAGGGCAGCCCCGAGGGCGCCACCGGCATCGCCAGCAGCCGGTTGAATGTACAGCTCTTCGAATGGGGTATTGGCGAGGATCTTATAGTTGGCCACACTATTCAGGGCAACCCCTCCGGCCAGACAGAGGCGGCTGCAACCTGTCGTTTCGTGGACCCGCTTGGCCAGCCTCACCATCGCGTCCTCGACGACCTTCTGCAGGCTCGCGGCCACATCGGCGTAATATTGGTTGCGCTCCAGTTCAGCCCGCGTGGGTGGATCGGGATCGTCGTAAAGGCTGGTCTGAGCTGTGACGAATCTGGCCCTATGATCCCTGGGTTCTCCAAAGAGGGCCTCGAACTTGTGATTGAAGGCCCGGTCACGGTGGTAATGGAAGCTGAAGTAGGACATGTCAAGCACAAAGCTCCCATCCGAACCGACCCGGATCAGCCTTTCAATCTTATCCACATATCTCGGTTCTCCGAAGGGGGCCATCCCCATCACCTTGTACTCGCCCTCGTTCACCTCAAAGCCAAGGAAGGCGGTAAAGGCCGAGTAGAGAAGGCCGAGGGAATGTGGAAAGCGGATCTCCTCATCCAGGGTCAGTCGATTGTCGCCAGCGCCACTCCAGTTGGCTGTTGCCCGCCCCAAAGCAGTTGTAGTCCACTCACCCACCCCATCCACGGTCAGAATGGCAGCTTCTGAAAATGGCGAACAATAAAAGGCGCTGGCGGCATGGGAGAGGTGATGGTCCACGAAGATGATCCGCTCCTTGGAGACCCCCAGCCGGTCGCGAATAAGGCTTTTTATCCAGAGCTTGTCGCCTAGCCACACGAGCAGGGCTTCGCAAAAAACCCTCCAGGAGTAAGGGAAGGTACTCGCAATGCTTAAAAGGAGCCGCTCGAACTTGACGAAGGGCTTCTCGTAAAAAACGACGTAGTCAAGATCGGCAGCACTGATGCCGGCACGTCTAAGGCAAAAGGCAATCGCATTGACAGGAAAGTTGGGATCGTGCTTGATCCGGGTGAAGCGCTCTTCTTGAGCAGCCGCTATCAGCATTCCATCGTGAAGCAGGGCTGCGGCCGCATCGTGATACAAGCAGCTCAGGCCGAGGATATACACCTATTGTCTCCTGGCGGAAGGCAGGTCCGCGGCATTACTCTGATAAGGACGCCAGCGCGGCGATCCGCGAAGCCCCAGTGGATCCTTGGCCCGGACAATGAGGGTGAGGGGAGCGAAAAAGACAAGATAAAGCACCGTAAGAAGGACACGGCTCTGGAATTCGCCGATCCGGTGGGCTATATACTTCCACCCCTGCCAAAGGGAGGCGAAGAGCTGGGCCATGCTCAGAACAGCGTGTAAATAAATGGGGCGATGGCCGAGCCTTGAGCGAATACGAGGAGCAAGCCGAATCCCACTAAGACCAGCACCATCGGGATCATCCACCAGAGCTTGCGTTCCCAGAGGAACTCAACAAGCTCCGCTATAATCCCCACCCGATCGCGCGCACGCCCCCACCACGGCATGGTTTACCTCCTGCACAGCGAATAGCAGAACACCGCAACCTCAATCAGCACTAACGGTGACAATGCAATTCCAAACAATCGATGGTTATGAGAGAGATCATGCCAACAGGCACTCTGATCCCATTTCACCGTTTTCACGGCTGGGGTCGCTGCGCGGTCTCACACGCCTGGCCGCTTTGGATGCAGCAATACCCTATTCGACTCCACCCACTCATGCCCTTAACGTTCACCAGGTCGGTCTATTCCGCCCACCCCGCCGACCGATAGGCGGTTGAACAGGTAAGTGGAGAGCCTGCAGTCTTCAGTCAGTCACCGCGATCCATCTTACGGAAACGCCACCCAGATCCCAACGCAGGTCCGACGCTGTGAGCCACACTCAGTGATGAGGTTCGACTGGGCCACGAAACCGGTATCGCCTGTTTCGGGCGCCCCACCAAATGGATCGTCGGTCGGAACATTGGTACCAGCAATTCCCCCGATGAATGAGACATTGCCGGCGTTGGTATCCATGATGGTGTACCAGACATTCTTATCCTGACCAACCGTGAGGAGGGTGATGCGCGACGTATTGCCGGCGATCGGGTTGCCCTGACCGCCACGGATAGCTCGTGGACCAGCCTGGAAGGCACCAATCCCAGGGGTCTTGCACCAGATCCCCGTACAGGTGGTTGTCGTACCGGCAATCGTTGCGAGGGAGGTTTTGCTCACAAACCCACTCGCGCCACTAAAGGACGACGCATCAAACACATTACTATCGTTGCCGGTCTTGCCTACCGACCCGATGTAGTTGGTCACGGTGTACCAGACGCCTCCATCCTCCCCAAGGACGAATGTAATAGTGGAGGAGGTGTTGTTCGGCGAGATCACCGATGAAGGCCGATTCGTGGTGACCGCCTCGGTCTGCGGCACGACCCCAACGGCGCCCAGGGTCAAGATCATCGCCAGCCCCATTCCAAGCATCCCTCTTCTCACGAGTCCCTCCATGGCACCCTTCCCCTCCCTTCAGTGTTACTACTCAAGACCATTCAGCAATCGAGTTCCAGATCCCGTTTCACGGCCAGATGTCATATGGCAGCGCCTCGCATAAGGCGGCATCCACCAGCCCGATACCGGAATGCACTTTACGGGAACGCCACCCAGATCCCAACACAGGTCCGATTCTGGGCATTACAATTGAACCCGAGGCCCGTTGCAGCGCTGCTCGACTGGCTCACAAAACCGGTGTCGCCCGTCTCGTTCGACGAACTGAACGGATCATTGGTCGGAATCGTGGTACCGGCACTCCCCCCAATGTTCGAGGTATTACCGGTGGTGGTGTCCATGATGGTGTACCAGACATTCTTATCCTGACCAGCCGCAAGGATGGTGACGACCGTGGTCTTGCCGCTGATGGGGCTACCACTACCACCCACAACGGCCTGGGGAGCATCCTGGAAGGAGCCGGTGCCGGGTGTCTTGGCCCATATCCCCACACAAGTGTCGCTCGAACAGTTGGTCGTGAGGGAGCTCTTGCCTACAAAACCATTCGCACTGAAGGTCGAGAGATCGAACACGTTGCTGGCATTGCCGGTCTTGCCTGCTGCCCCGGTCTGATTGGTCACGGTGTACCAGATGGCCCCATCCTCCCCAAGAATGAACGTAATAGTCGAGGCGGTATTGTTCGGCGACACCACCGATACGGGCACCTTTGTGGTGATCGCCTCCGCCTGCGGTACGGCTCCAATGGTGCGCATGGCAACTGCCAACCCAATGACAAGCATCGCTCTTACCATCAGTCTCTTCATCGCGATCCCCCCTCTCTCGTCTGATTGTGTGAGATCACCTACAAACCGAGTTACGTGCACCGCTTCACTGCTGGAACTCCTGCCTCGATGAGAGGCCTTCCATCCCGTACCTCCACCAAAACCCCCCTAGGTGCAGCGCAGTCTCCGATGGTTCAACGCAGGGAAGGAGGCCCGCACCTGGGCCAGATATCCCCTGTCGACCTCAGCGCATACAACACCACCGCCTGTCGGCAGGGAAGCAAGCACACTGCCCCAAGGATCGACGATCATGCTGTGGCCAAATGTTTCCCGCCCGCTGACGTGAAGCCCGCCCTGGTTAGAAGCTATAACATAGCACAGATTCTCCACTGCGCGAGCACGAATCAGCACCTCCCAGTGGGCTACACCAGTACGCGCAGTAAACGCAGCCGGCACCGCCAGGATCTCCATACCCAAGTCCACCATCCGCCGGAAAAGTTCTGGAAAACGTAAATCGTAGCAGATCGCCACCCCCAGTGTACCGAACAGCGTGTCGAGTACGACAGGAGATCCTCCTGGCTCAATGGTCCGAGACTCACGGTAATGTTCGGTCACGCCAGGCACGTCCACGTCGAACAGGTGGATCTTATCGTAGCGCGCAACCCTGCATCCCTGGTCGTCGTAAATGAGGCAGGCCGCACGCACCTTTCCGGAAGACGCTGCCATTGGCACGGTCCCACCAACGATCCAGATCTTATGGCTTTTCGCTGTGCTGGCCAGAAAGTCCTGAATCGGCCCTGCGCCTTCTAGTTCGGCATGCTCAAGTATGTCAAATTCAGAGCTGCCCACCAGGGCGAAATTCTCTGGCAGCACAATCAGGGCGGCCCCTTCACCAGCGGCCTTTCCGATCAAGCGCCCTGCCTCTGCTAGGTTAGTACCCATGTTCGGACCAGAAACCATCTGAATCGACGCACAAATCATTTTACTCATTACCCACTACCCTTTTTCTACCCCCAACCCGTCAAATCCACCCCTTCCACCCAGAAGCGAGGATGACCACATATTCATGGAGGAATCCGCGGATCTGTTCAAGGTTTGCCCCTTGGCTGTGCGCGTAAAACTAACTTGCTTGCCCAGGCGTAGGAATCACCTTTATCTACCGACTCAGCAGGGCTGCGCTCGTCACACTCACGACCGGGTACCGGTACGGTGCACCCATGCACACGCAATGGCCCTGCACCCCCACATCATGCCCGCGGCTAGCACGAGCAGACCACTTGAGACCACCAACGCAACTGGATAAGTAAAGAAATCGCCGATGCCGACCAGGAACCGATAGGTTAGTACGGCCACGAAGAGTGTCCAGCCGAGGAGACGCACCCGTTGCCACAACTGCAGCATACGAATCCGGTAAAGGGCGAACTCCAGCAATCCATAAACTACAGAATGCCTCCACGTCACGGAGAGCTGAACGAAGCATTGTGCCACCATTGTGAAAAGACAACTTGCCTCAATCACACGGATGATGTGAGTAAAGGCCGCCGCATCCTCGCCGCGAGGCTCACCCCTTTGGTGTCCGACCTCCCGCAGCCAATTAACGACCCGGCTTGATTGGATGACCCCGCTCATCGTATAATTCGCACCACCGTACCGCGCATGACGTACCCGGGAGGTCCAAAGGCAAAAGAGGATCCGACCCTTACCGGCATCGCCCTGTAGTACAATACCCCATTGGCTAGTTGTTCGACAGGGACGCGTAGAATGGCTTCGAAGGCGGTGAGCGGGTCTCGCGTACCCATAATAGTTATATCCCTGTCCCCATACTCCACCCTCATCTGACTATCTAGACCTTGTCGTTGCTCAAGGGAGGTCAAGACAGCCCCAGCCTCAGTGGTATTTGCAGCCATCGCATCGACATCTCCCACACGGACCAGCGCGAAAACCTCCGGCTTGACTATAAAACGAATACGCACCTGCACGGTTAACGGATCTACCTTAGGAGGAGCCGCAATAGTTGGTGGGGGTGCGGTGGCAGACAATGTCCCACCTGGCGTAATGGTCAATACATTGTTCAGGCGGGCAACCTCTTGGGTTTGATCGTACAGGGCGAGATCGTATGTTCCGGCCTCAAGCTTGGGAAACTGTACCTCGGCGCGAGTTGGGCTCTCAATGAGAAACTCCCCCATGTGCACCCCGGCAAATACCCGCAGAAACGGGCGTAGATCCTTCCCCAAGAGTCTCATGCGCCAGCCCTGATCGGTCAACGTTACAGCCTCCACAGCCGTGATCTTGGGAGACGGGATGCGAAAGAGCGCATAAGCACCATAGGCTAGCGGGATGAGGAAGAGGAAGAGCAGCCCCACCGCTGCGTCGATGAGATTGATCTTGCCAAGAAGGCGCCCGCGTTCGTCAATCAAAGGCATCCAAACCCCCCTCGTTATTGCTCAAATGCCCGCCTTAAGTCGCCACACTATCTTCTGCACCGTCATTGCGTGTACGCTGAACGAGACGCATGAGCACCGAATACGCCCCCAGTGCGCTCAACATCGCGACATACGGCACTATCATATCCCTGTGTCGCACCATAGTGCCGATATTGCCGCTCGTCAAGGCAACTACGGCGGAGCCAGCCAAGATGTATCCAACCAGTATACCGGTGATAAGTGGATCTTTACGTAGCCCGACTGGGAATCCGATTGTCGCGAGCCCCATCAAGATACACCAGATAACCTGTTCCGAAAGGTACGCCAAGGCAGGCCATGAGCTGACCTGCCAGGGAAGAGGAACGATCACGAAGCTCAACGCTGCTCTCACGACAAATCGCAAAACTTCCGGAGTCGTCATCGAGGCAACTGGTGGTCGAACTTCGTTATAATGATAGAATCGCTGATCTAGCAACTTGTAATAATAGCCAGGGGTATCCACGTGCCCGATATGCTTTTGAGCAACACCTCGAAGCTGATCTGCAATGCGGTCCTGGATATCAGACTGATTGAGCACAACACCACCTGCTGCCAGTGCGAAAAGCAAGCATGCAACAAGGAGCCATACCCGGCGTGTGATAAACCACGCAACAAACCCGATGGCTATTGTAGAAACTGTCATGGCAAACGCTCCAAGTCTTAAGCTACTGATGGCACCTACTGCTCCAACCGAGACGGCCAGTGCAAGTAAGCGCTTCGACCAGGCATCTATTCGCACCACCTTCACCGCCGCGACTAAAGCCATCACGGTCAAGAAAAAGAAGAGCGATTCTTTCAGCGCCGAGATCGACCAGACGAAGAGGGTGGGTAGAAAGAGCAGGGTGGAAAACCCCCATAAAGCCGGCAACGAGCCATAGGCATGCCGAATCATGCGGTGAAGCATCACTGCCCCAGCGAGGAAAAGCCCTGTATTTAGCAGGTGCACCCCATAGGGCATCGGTCCGAGGAGAACCTGGAGAAAAGCAAGCCAATGGTGATACGCCTTCGATCCATAGTCAGTAAAGGCCTTGGAAAATTGTAAGGGAGAGACAGGGATCTCCAACCAAACATTTCGTAGCCAGAAAGAATGCATCTTGACCGTTGTTTCGTCTCCAATGAGGACCGAGAAGGAATCATGCTTATAGGTATGATCTGTAAGCAGGAAAAACCCAGCAATAGCCAATACCCTTAAGATGAGGGCCACAGCCAACGTCCCAAGCACCCACCGGCGTTCCCGATCGGATAATCCTCTGCCGGCATAGCTGAATAACGGGGCCATCGCCAGACCAAACCAAATGGTCATAGGCGAGAGGGTATATGCGACACCGATGAAAACAGCCCCTACCGCCGCCCAAAACAGGACAGGTAGCGGTAAACCCAGGACTGTCAGCCTTCCATGCTGATTAGAGGTTGGTAAAACCGCAGCAATCGGTCTGGAGCGGGATCTCATCAATGGCTATCGCTGTTTTTGGGAAGCATTATATCCCAAAGATTGTGTTTCTCACCAAAATACTTTCTAGCTTCCAGCAAGCCTGTCAAGATCGAGCGATCTTGGTTGTTGTATTTGTACATCATCCGGACAGACCTGCACCTCTGGGGCGATCCTGCTCTGTATGGGGTCTAATCGACCTCCCTTGCCCCCCCCATCGGCCCGAGGAGGCGGCTTGCCGCCTCTGGTCCCCAACTGCCGGCTGGATACGGATGAACAGGGATCCCCTGCATCAGCAGCGGCGTGTAGAGCCGCCAGGCGGCCTCCACCTCTTCGGCATGGACAAAAAGCGTCTGGTTCCCCGTGATGATGTCGAGCAAGAGGGTCTCATACGCATCGGGGAGGCGGCCGAAGGCCTCAGTGTAACGGAAGTGCAGCCGCTGCGTCTGGAGACTGAGCGGCTGGCCGGGCGCCTTGACCTCGAACCGGAGGTCGAATCCCTCTTCAGGCTGCAACGTGATGACCAGGAGATTGGAGTGAATCTCACACCGGAAAAAGGACGAAAAGGCCGACACCGGCGGAGAACGGAAGGCGACCACGATCCGGGTTTGGTGCCGGGGCAAACGCTTACCGGTGCACAGATAGAAGGGAACCCCCTGCCATCGCGAGTTGTTGATCTGCAGGCGAAGGGCAGCGAAGGTCTCTGTCACGGAGTCTGCCGCCACACCCGGTTCATTACGGTAGCCCGGCACCTCTTCGTGATCGATGGTGCCCCTAACATACTGTCCGAGGACCACCTCTTCAGGGTCGATCGCCTCAACCTGCCGCAGCACCTTGATCTTCTCGCCCCGGATAGCCTCAGCGTCGAACGCTGCAGGCACCTCCATCGCCGTAAGCGTAAGGAGTTGGGTCAGATGATTCTGCACCATGTCGCGGAGGGCTCCAGCCCTGTCGTAATAGCTTGCCCGACCCCCAACCCCCAACCGCTCGGCGACCGTGATCTGAATGCTACTCACCCGGTCCCGATTCCAGACCGAATCGAAGATGGTATTGGCGAAGCGAAAGACCAGGAGGTTCTGGACCGTCTCCTTGCCCAGGTAGTGATCGATCCGGTAGATCTGGGATTCATCAAGGTGACGATGGAGCAGGAGATTGAGGTCACGGGCCGACGCAAGGTCGCGGCCAAACGGTTTCTCCACGACGAGCCTGCTCCACCCGGGGGCTCGGTTTAACCCGGCCTCGCCCAGCCCCGCGACCGTGGATGGCAGGGCGTTGGGCGGCAAGGCGAGGTAGAAGACCCGGTTGCCGGGCAGGTGATGCTGCCGCTCAAGCCTTACGATACGGGCGGCCAATGCTCGATAATCCGCTGCCTCACCCGCCCCGATCGTCTGATAAAACAGGCGCTCGTCGCACCAGCGGCCCACCAGCTCATTGTCCTGGGGCCCAGCGGCGGCAAGCGCCTCCCGGGTCTCGACCCGAAACCTGGTATCCGACAGATCCTCCCTGCGGGCGGCCCCGAGGATGAGACACCGTTCCTTTATCATGCCCTGGGTAGTCAGGTGAAAGAGCGCGGGGAGGAGTTTACGGCGCATCAGGTCGCCTGTGGCGTCCAGAACGACGAAGAGGTGGGGTACAGGATTGTTGCCGGCCATACTCACACCTCCCGCCTGACACCGTGACCGCCGCGCAGCAGGCAAGCCGTCATCGGTGCGCCCATTCGTCCCAAACCGATCATCCCGATCTCCATCAGTATCCCCCTCCCTCATCCTCAGAAAAAGGGCATTCAGCGGTCAGCTTTCAGCTTCTGATACGTCCCTTCGCTTTATCCGAGGCTGACGGCTGAGTGCTGACCGCTGAATGCCCTTTTTCTGAGGAGACTCATGGTACTACAATTAGCTCCTTTGAATTTCATGTGGGTACCCATATAATAAACCGGTCATACGGCAAACCCTAACGAACAAGAGAGACGACCATGACTATAAAACTGTTTGAGACGGCATCAGGCATAGCATCCCCCTGGTATGTACAAGACGTGTCCTTCGACATGGTGGCTCGAACCCTCACCATTTTCGTGGACTTCACGCCAGGCAGCCGGTTTGACCACCCGGATGCCAAGGGACTCCACCCGATTCATGACACAATGAATAAGCGGTACCGGCACCTGAACTTTTTCCAGCACAAGTGCTACCTGGAAGCTCGATTTCCGCAAGTCCAACTCCAGGGCGGTGCGGTACATCTGGTGGAGCCGTCGTGGACCGGGAATCTGTCCGGTTTCACGACAGGGGGTCCTGACGGGTGCGCCGGAGGGAGAGCCGCTCTCCCATCGCCTGCTCTGTAAATCGAGGCCGAAACGGTGGAACTTCCAGCGGAATCCGCGCGCCGTGACCGAAAGGCCGCAATGATGGAAACGAAAAAAAAGGTCCTCATCTTTATCGTCGCGTACAACGCGATGTCCACACTCTGGAAGGTCCTGGATCGCATTCCGGAGAAGGTGTTACGACACGATTGTCAGATCCTGGTTATTGACGACGATTCCGCCGACGATACCTTCGAAACCGCGGTTCGCTATCGGGATTCCCACCCTGGACGCAATGTCGTCGTGCTATTCAACCCCGAGAACCAAGGCTATGGTGGAAACCAAAAGATCGGCTATCAATATGCCATCGAAAAGAGGTTCGATGTGGTGGCGCTGCTGCATGGTGACGGCCAGTATGCACCGGAAATGTTGGAAGAGCTGATTGCCCCAGTCCTGAGCGGCGAAGTTGACGCGGTACTCGGAACCCGGATGGTGCAACCCTCCCGAGCCCTTGCCGGCGGCATGCCCCTTTACAAATTTATCGGCAACCGGGTGCTCACGTCTATCCAGAATCGGCTGCTGGGATCTCATCTAAGCGAGTTCCACTCCGGATACCGCGTGTATTCGGTCGCCGCGCTGTCTCAAGTTCCGTTTCAGTTTAATACAAACGATTTTCATTTCGATACCGAGAGCATTATTCAGTTTATGATCCACGGATTCCGCATTCGGGAGATCCCCATCCCGACGTACTACGGTGACGAGATCTGCCACGTCAACGGCCTGAGCTACGCCTGGAACGTCGTGAAGGCGACCGTGGGCTTGAAGCTTCACCAGATGGATCTATTCTATCGCCGGCAATATGACCTGGCGGAAGGGGGGACGCGGTATGAGCTCAAGTTGGAGTACCCCTCCTCCCACACGATGGCACTGGCAGAGATCCAGGACGGGTGGAAGGTGCTGGACGTCGGGTGTGGTGAAGGGTTGCTGTGGGGAGAGATGGAGAAGCGGGGCTGCCGAGTCACGGGTGTGGATCGGGCGCCCGCCGGCTTCGCGGCGCTCTCCGGGCAGTTCGCTGCGGCGGACCTCGACAGGGAAGTCTTGCCATTCCCACCCGATGCCTTCGATTGCATTCTGCTCCTCGATATTGTCGAGCATGTCGATGACCCTTACAGGCTCCTGGACGACATCCGGACTCGCTGTGGACAGACGCGACCCGTCGTGCTGTTGAGTGTGCCCAACGTAGGGTTTTTGCCGGTGCGTCTACAACTCTTGCTAGGCAACTTCAATTACGGCCGCAGGGGTATTCTCGATTCTACGCATAAAAGATTGTTTACGCGGTCGTCAATCCGACAGATACTCGAGCAATCGGGATATAAGATCCAGGCGATGAAGGGCGTGCCGGCGCCGTACCCGCTCGCCATCGGGACGAATCTTGTCAGTGCGGCGTTGCTGAAGATCAATGCCCTGCTTATCCACCTGTTTCCCGGTCTGTTCTCCTATCAAATCTTCATCCGTGCGGTCCCGCTTCCGACCGTCCTCACGCTGCTGAGGGCGGCTGAGACGAAATCGGAGGAGCGGGCCAAGTCAGAGCCAGCCTCGCATGATCGGTGAGACCCGCTACAGCGCTTTGCGATCTCGCCGGTTGCCAGAGCCTGGCCATGCCGGCTTGTGTCCGTGACTGCCCGTCCCTGGGGAAAGGGAATGAGTTCTTCCGTCGCCTTACGCGCCGCCGTCCTCGTCCCACCATCCGCTGTCACGATCTGGAGTGTCTGGAACGATGCTCCATCAACCTACGCGTGGCTGTTCCTCACCGTGTTCGCCGCGGTCATCGAGGTATTCTTCAGATCAGGGCTTCGAGGAGATGGTTCGCCGGAGGGCGTCGTCCGGTACAAAGAGCCGGCGCTTTGCCTGCTGGCGATGGTCGTTGGTGGACACAGCTTCCTATTTTACGGCCTCCCGCTGATGGTCCTCGTGTCCATCTTCCTGGGGCTGGTCATCCTGACCCCTATGATCGGCGGAGCGAAAAGTCTTTTGGTGAGCGCATCCTTACTGGCCGTGACCCTGCTGCTGAACGTCACGGTGGCGGTGACCGGCGTCGCGACATCCATGTATTACCGGCCGCACGAAATGCTCGCGAGCCATGATGAGCGCTTCGGCCCGGTGTACCAGCAACACGCCAATGTCACGATGCTTGTGCGCCACGGAGACATCCAGGCAATGGAAAACATCGGTCTCTACGAGCCGAGGGGAGTCGAGTTTCAAACGGACGGCTTGGGGTTTCGCAACGAGGAGGACTATCACGGCCAGCGGTATGTCCTTGTCGGGGATTCGTTTCTGGCCGGGAATGGGACGACCCAGGCCTGCCTGCTCTCGGATCGGCTGCGGAGGGACTATGGCCAGGATGTCTATAATCTCGGGTTTGTAGGCGATCTAGCCGCGTATCAGCGACGCCTTGAGGCCTTCCGGACCCTCTACGGAAATACCTTTCGAGCGGTAATGTTCGTCTTCGAAGGCAACGATTTTGTCGGATGGGACGACCGCGAAGTCCTGTCCAAGTCCGCGGCGTTCGGCTACCGCGCATTCTTCAGGAGCAACGGCCTGTGGCGTTACACGAGATGGCTGTACAACCGGTGGACCAGGAAGAACACCGCGAAGTCCCCCGTGTTCACGGTGGGCGCGGCTCCTGTCGCGTTCTACCAGGGACATGTCAACGCGGTCATGAATCGGGATGACCTGGACGACCGCGTACTCCGGTTCTCACAGGCGCTGAAGCAGATGAAGGACATGGTGGTCCACATCTTCTTCATTCCGGACAAGTATCGGGTGTACTACCCCTTTTTGCGTCAGGGTGCCGACGCTGCGGCCCTTCCCAACAAGCAATGGGAGTATCTCACATGGGCGGCGGGGCAGGCGGGGATTCCCGTCACGGACCTGACGGGACCACTGCGGGAAGAGGCTGGCCGGCTTCTCCCGGAGGGGCGATACGTCTTCTGGCGTGACGATACCCACTGGAATTGCGAGGGGATGGCGGTAGCGGCGAGGGAGGTCGCCAGGGTCTTGGGTCAGAGGTAGACCATAGCCTTGACCCATCAGGGGGAGGAAGAGCCTGGGAGGTCCACGGTTGTCAGGGAGTTCTTTGGCTTGATGGCCGCCATGGACAGGAAGCGGTCGAGTCCGGCCGCGGAAAACATGAGCACGAGGGGCATCACCAGCACCCGGTGCCGGCCTTCGACATAATAGATGCTGTGGATCAGGACGACCGTGAAGATGACTGACAGGACGGACAGCATGAGAAACAACAGCCGCCCGTCAGCGCGCGCCATCAGCGCCGTGCCCCCAACCAGCGTAAGGATCAGCAGGAGCGCATAAAGGGCTTTGTACCCCTCCCGCATCCAACCGGGGATGTACGTATAAAACATGCCGTAGGTCGGCGTGAACCACCAAAAATAGACGAACTTCTTGGTTGCGCGAAGAACGAACCCAGCGGGGTCGGCGACGATAAGCCGCAAGGCCTCGTCCCGAAAGGCGGCATACTGCTCAAGCTCAGTACCCGTGGCCACCGTGGCTTTGAGAGATGGCGAGGCGAAGTCGATGCGCGATCCGCCACTGAGCGGGACCGGCGTTCCGGTTGTCCCCTCATAGTTGCCCATCCAGAGCTGCTCCCAGGCCGTTGTGGTCACGAACACCGGACGCCCATGGACGAGATAGTTACGGACCAACCAGGGGAGAGTCGTCACGACGACAAGGCCTATCACTAAGATGAACCGGGGCAGAATAGTCCGCCAGGGCCGTGGCGGGAGCGCCATCCAGACGAGGAACGGCGCCAGCATGGCCACTAAGTCCATGCGAGTGAGGGTGGCCACGCCGGCTACCAAGCCAAAAAAGACAGCATCCCGCATCGCCTCCCTCGTGGCCATCCGCTCAAAGAGCACAAGCCCGATCAGGAGTAGGCAAGACGCCAGGGTCACAACGTCCACCTTGTAGGAATTGTAGATGATCAGACTAGGTTCGAAGCACACCAGCAGCCCGGCCAGCAGGCCGGTCCGTTCGTTCAGCCAGCGGGAGGCCAGGCGGTAAGTCAGCCAGATCGTCAGCAAGGCGAAGGACAGGTGAAAGACGAAGTACAGGACGAAGCCTCTCCCGCCTATCAGGTGCAGGAAATAGCAGATGAAGGCGAACACCGGAGCGATGTAAGAACGATAGACTGTGCCGTAATACGGATAAGAGAACTCATGCCGATCCAGAAGATTGAGCGCGATGACCTCATACTCCCAGGTTTCCGGCGTCCAGTCATGCGTGCTGAGATACCACAGGAGGACGGCGAGTCGGACGAGCAGCCCGCAGCCCAGCAGCATGACCACCGGAGCGGGGACCCTATTCATCATGGGGTGAATCTGCCTGGTGTCTGGTCGGGAAGCCAAGCGAGTTTCGGCGGGAGTTCTTCTCGTTCGTCGAAAATCCAAAGTGCTCCCGAACAACGTACAGCGGACGTCGCTTGACCTCCCCGTACACCCGTCCCAGGTACTCCCCGATGATCCCCATGCCGATGAGCTGGACGCCGCCCAGGAACAGGACCACGAGGATAAGCGAGGTCCACCCTGGGGCGTCGGCGGGCTTCACCCCGAACACGCTGATGTCGTAGAGGCGGGAGATCAACGAGTAGAGCATGCCGGCGAACGCGAGCCCGGCGATCCCGAGCCCGGCCACGGAAAGGAGCTGGAGCGGCCGTTCGGAGAAGTTGACCAGGCCGTCGAGCGCTAGTTTCACCAGCTTGGTGAAGGTGTACTTCACTTCGCCCGAAAATCTGGCGTTCCGTTCGCACTCGATTCCGACCTGGCGGAACCCGACCCAGCTCCGAAGGCCGCGCATAAAGCGGCTCCGCTCCGGCATGTCGTTGAGCGCGTCCACGACCCGGCGATCCATGACCGAGAAGTCTCCGCTGTCCAGCGGAATCTGCACCGACGAGGCCCATGCGAGAAGGCGGTAGAACGCCCAATAGGCGGCCTGCTTGAAGATATTCTCCTTGCGCCGCCGCCGGACGGCGTACACCACCTCGTAACCCTCCCGCCACTTGGTGAGCATGTGAGTCAGCTCGTCCGGCCCGTCCTGCAGATCGGCGTCCATTACCGCGACCGCGTCGCCCAACGCATATTCCAACCCGGCGCTGATCGCGACCTGGTGGCCGAAGTTCCGCGAGAGTCTGACCACCTTGAACCGTGGGTCATCTTCGTGGAAGCTGCGTAGGATGGCTGGTGTGCGGTCGGTGCTGCCGTCGTCCACGATAACGATCTCGAACGTGTCCCCCCAACTGTCGGAAGCCTTCAGAAGACGCCGGCGGAGTTCAGGCAGATTGTTCTCTTCGTTGAGGACGGGGATGACAATCGAGATCATTGGTGACCTCAGGAAGAAAGTGTGTCCATTGCAAGGGGTGGATCTCGACGAACCGCCATGAATAGTGTAAGCTACCAGTTTGACCTTGGCTGCGCAACCGTAAGGTTTCCCCCAACAGGTAGGACAGACAGATGCTCCGGCAAAGCCGGCAAGAAGGAGGCGATCGTGCGATTTCTGGAGATAGACCTGAAAGGGGTGATTCTGGTCGAACCCGACGTCTTTCGGGATGCTCGCGGGTTTTTCATGGAAACCTACCACGCGAAGAAATATATGGAGGGAGGGATCAGTGGCCCGTTCGTGCAAGACAACCTGTCCCGCTCCGTTCGCGGCACCCTCCGTGGCCTGCACTATCAACTCAGGAATCCTCAGGGGAAACTCGTGTCCGTGGTGGCCGGTGCCGTCTTCGACGTGACCGTTGACGTCCGAACGGGATCCCCGACGTTCGGCAAGTGGGTCAGTGTCGAGCTGTCCGCCGACAACCGGAGGCAACTGTATATCCCTCCGGGATTCGCCCATGGATTCTGCGTGCTCAGCGAAACGGCGGAGATGACGTACAAGTGTACGGACTTCTACTCGCCCGAGGACGATCGCGGCATCATCTGGAACGACCGCCGTCTCGGGATTCCCTGGCCGGTAACCGAGCCGCTCCTCTCCCCCAAAGATCGGTCCTACAAAAGCCTGAGCGAGATGACCGGCGATCTGCCCGTGTACCAGCAATGATCGCGATCTTGGCGGGACGCTCAGGGTCCATCGGCGGCAACCTTGCGATTGACTTCGCGCGCCCGCCAATCAAATATGAGGTATCTTCAAACGGTGTGCAAGGTAGAGACCCACGGGCTTACGCCTGTGGCACTTACGGAACGACACCAACATTCAGAATCTTCCCAGCATCGGAGGCTTTCACCCCCGGGCTTACGCCCGGGGTCCTCAGCCGGGGATTTGATAGCCTGACAGATTGACTGAACAATAACAGCGAATGGCCGGTTCTGGCATGGCCAGACATGGAACGAGCCCTCAGATTCGAGCTCCCGACAACAAGAACTTGATAAAGTAGTAGATGTTGTACAGAAACTCCCCCTTGTATAGGCCTTTCCAGAATTGCCGTACGTAATACCCCGGGTTCCAGAGGATCATCCTGCGGTATGCAAGACGGTGGTACCGTTCGATGGTCGCCCAGGGCAACGTCGGATGCCGGTACATGGCCAGGGGATTGTAGACGTTGTACTTCCTCCAGTCCAAGTCTTCGATAAGGCCTTGGGCCTGCAGCTCCGAGAACATGCTGGTTCCAGGAAATGGCACGCAAATGCTGACCTTCAAGATGTTGACCGGCAACGAGCGCCCCATATCGATGGTCTTGGCCATGGCCCACTCCGTATCATGCAACAGGCCAAGCATGAAAAAGCCGTATACCTCGATCCCGGCCTTGCGGCACATGGCGACCGCCTTCTGCGCGCCATCGGCGCTGGCCCGCCCTCCCCGGCCGTTCTCCTGCAACACCACATTGTCCCCCGACTCGAACCCGAAGGCGACCTTGTAGCAACCCGCACGCTTCATCAGATCGAACATCTCCTGATCGCCTGTGTCCACCCTCAGGCCGCCGGCGCAGCTCCATGCGATGTCGAGGCCGGCCCGCAAGATGCCGTTGCAGATCGCCTTAACTCGCGCCGGGTCGGCGGTGAAGATGTCGTCCACCACGAAGAGTTCTCGGAACCCGAGCCGGCGCATATAGGCGATCTCATCGAGTACGCGTAGCACCGACTTCTTTCGGAGTCGCTGGCCCGCGGTATTCTTGCTCGCGCAGTAATTACAGGAGAACGTGCACCCGCGCGAGGTCTCGATGAAACCCGTCGCCCCCCGCCGACGCGCAAACGGCGGGACGTATCGCATGTACTGCCGGAGATCGAATAGGTCCCAACTGGGAAAGGGCAGGACGTCGAGATCCTCGATCCAGGGCCGCGGTGAGGATCGCCTGGGTTGGCCGTTGTCCGACCACACGAGACCCGGGACATCCTTCGCTTCCTTCCCGTCCATTAGGTCGGCCAGCGTGAAGTCCCCCTCGCCATAGCACACCGCATCGAGCTGGGCTTCCACCAGGGACTGCTCCGGCAGGGCGGAACAATGGGCGCCGCCGCCGACGATCATGATGCTCCGGCTGTAGCGTTTGACCCGTTCCGCGATGGCGTGGACCTGTGGGAATAACGGCGTTGTACCTGTGAGGCCGACGACATCCGGCTTCCACGCTTTGACAACCTCCATAGTTGCGTCTAGGTCCAGGTCCTCGTAGCAATAATCCAGAATCCGCACCTTGTGGCCTAGGTTGCGCGCCTCTGCGGCGACGGTAGCAAGACCGAGCACCGGATAGAGCGGCAAAGAGAAGCGAGGCATAGCGTTCGTATGCGTCTTTTTGTAGGACGGGTTAATGAGCAAGAGTCTGGCCATGCGTGAGCGCGATCCTTTCCTTCTGCGTGCGAGCGATTGTCAGGAGGCGGAATGGAGAAGGGGCTGGGCGTTCTGTGGCCACTGCAGCGGATCGTCCTGCACGTATTCCAGATTGAAGCGTATCGCGATCTCGGCCTTTTGTAGTTCGCTCCCTACGTAGGCCGCATGTTGCAGCGTTGACACCGTTTTCAAGCGGATGAGCGTGTTGAAAATATCTTCCGCCTTCCGACCCTGTACGACGTACAGGAGCTCGTGCTTGCCTGTGTAGCACCGGACCTTGATCATGCCCAGTTCTTGGAAGGGCTTGATCGTAACGAACCCCTTGGGGTCCATCACCCATTCCTTCTCACTATCGTACGTCGCCTCGATCACACGGGCCGTTTCCTTCTCGCGCTCGGCCGTCGGCGTAATCTCCAGGATGCTCTTGTCGGTGGCGAGATCAATGATATCGATGGCGTACACCGGGCACACCAACGCCGAGTCTTTTACCTGACGGAGATCGTCGCCGTCCACGACAAGCTCATACCGGTCTGTGGCAGGATTCGACGTCGCCCCTCGAAGGATGGCCTTCGCTTCCTCGTCCAGACTCCACAAGTCGGGGTGGACCCCGACGCAGGCGCCGGCTCCGATGCACTCAGCCTTGTTGTAGACAATCTTAAGCTGTGCCATGGCGCTAAACCCTCCATTCATTATTTGTTCGTGAACGCCAACCCCAAGACGAACTGAAACGCGTTGTAGTGCTGTTTGATGTCATTCCAGGTCCGGATTCGAGTCAGGCGGTGCCAGACGTAGCCCGGCCGCAGGTAGAACTTGCGGTACGCCCGGCGGATCGTCTCATCAATCTCCCGGGCATCCTTGTATCCGTCGGGCACGTACTGCGCATGGTCCCGCCCCTTGTACACGTCTTCTACGAATTTGCCTTCCTGCACGAGCTCATAATACAGAGGAGTGCCGTACTCCGGAAAATAAGGATAGAACATGACGTAGCTGATCCGGTTGTCAATGGCGAACCGCACGCTGTTCATCGCCTTTTCCGGCGACTCGCCGGGCAGCGAGAGGATGAACGTCCCGCGCACGTCCATCCCCGCGTCGAGCACCCAGCGAATGGCCTGCGCGATCTGGTCCACCTTGACGCCCTTCTTGACGCGGTCCAGCACGTCCTGGTTGGCCGACTCAAAGCCGATATAGACGTTCCAGCACCCGGCGCGCGCCGCAGCATCAACTATCTTCCTGGTCATCGTTCCCGAGTAACCGTAGGCCTGCCAAACAAGCTCCTTCTCCAAGCCCTCCGCCCGTAGCAGGTCGCAAAACCTCAAGACCCACGGCTCGTCCGCAAGAAAAATGTCGTCCCAGAAGGCCACCTCACGGACGCCGAACTTCACTACCGCTTCCTTCATGTCCCGGATGACCCTCTCTGGGCTGTGGCGCCGGTATACGGAGGCCGCGCTCCCCGCCTGGAAGCAGAACGTGCACTGGCCGTACGGGCAACCCCGGGAGGCCATGTAGAGGATGACCGGATGGCGCTTGTACATGAGCGGCAGCGGGTGGTACAGGTTCAGGTCGCAGACGCTCCAGTCAGGCGACGGCTGCAAGTCGAGATTCATCAACATCGGCCGCGGCTCGGCCCGCACGATGCGCCCGTTCTCCCGGTAACAAAGGCCGCGCACGCCTTTCAAGCTGTCGCCGCGCTCGATCTTCTTCAGAACCTCCGCGATCGTCTGCTCGGCTTCGCCCACTACCGCGAAGTCCAGGCCGGGATTCTCAGCCATGACGCTCTCGCCGAAGCTGGTAGCCAGTGACCCGCCTAGGAATAGGGGCGCGGAGAAGTCCTGGTCGAGGGCTTTGATCAGAGGCATAATGTGCTCGCGCGTGGCCAAAAGGGAACTGATCCCGATCACGTCGGGCTTGCTCTGCTTGAGATGCTGGACGATCTCTCGGATGCCATAGTCCACCATGGGACAGTCCAGATACTCCATGTCCCACCCGATCTTTCTCACACCCCCGGCCAGTACCGCCACGCCGTACGACGGCCAGTACCCGAACTTCTTCCCCCGATTTCTTCTGGAGCCGTAGGACTCCATGATATCGTGCGGCGGATTGATGATGCTAAGCTTCATTGTAGTCAATCTCTCGGGTGATGCCTACCGGGATTCAGGAAACGGCGACGTCCGGCCCAGCAACGGCCACGCGCATCGGAACCTGGAACAATTGAGCCCATGACGGAATAATTGGGGCCTTCCATAAAGACAAAGACATCGGTACGCGACAAAATGATATTCTTTACCGTTACCGAGCGAGAAAGGAGCGCCGCATACCGATGTCCGAAGAACATTATCTCACGACCCTGCTGGGATGGCAAGGCTGGGCCGTCATGAACAGCCGTTTTGAATCTTGCGAAGCCCAAGGCACCGTCGGGCCACTGGAGAGGCGGGTGAAGGAGTTCTTCTGGGCTAAGTGGCGGGAGGTGGAGGCGCGGGGTGCCACATCAGATCGTGTCCCTCGGACGTGGCGGACACAGGCTGAGGCAGAGCAGGCGCACCAGTGCGGTCGCAAGGACGGTCATCGAAGCTCAGCGCGCCACACAAGCCGCACACAGATCAAGCGCCTCGCCCGATAGTAAGCGGGAGCGCGCCTCCGCCATCGATAGGCTTGAACGTGTAGGTCAAGGGACCGCCGAGATGGAACGTCGGTTCTCCGATCTCCATCACGACGATCTGAAACCGGTTTTTCGGATAAGAATGAAACTCTCCGGGCTGCCCGGGCCGGTCCCAGACCTCCTGAGCGGCGTAGCCGATCGTATAGGCGTCCGATGCTTCTTCGAAGTGGAAGGACCCCTCGCGCTTGAACACGGAGGGTCTTGGCTTGCCGAGCCAGTCTGCATAGAAGTTGAAGGTCACCTGCGCCGTCGCCGGGCAGCACCAAAAGAAATAGATTCCGTCAAAGTTGAAGCTCGTCGAAGACGAGTTACCCGCAAAGTGCCGGTCCCACACGAACTGCCCCAGGCCAGCCAGCTTGGCCGTCGCCGTCGGTTCGGACAAGGCTTGACGGAGCCGCTCTCTGGGCGTCAGCATCTTGGTACCCCGCTCCAGAAGGAAAATCGGCTCGCGCCACTCAGTCCTGGCCTGCTGATGCGCCTGAAATACGGCTTCAACGAGCACGCGCTCTTTCCAGTCCGCCTCGACGTAGGAGACCTTCTGGATCTGAAGATTCAAGAGCAGCAAGCTGGCCACGAGCGACACGGTGGCCGCGCCAATGGGCCGGGACAGGAACCGATGCCGCTCGAGCAGCAAGTGAAGCGCTGTCCCCGCGACCAGCACGACGCCCATAGACCCGAGCGCATTGATGCGATCGACCGTCAGACCCACGTTGCGGGGGTACCCGACGGACAGGAGGAACGGGAAGTAGGAGAGGCCGGCCCATAGCGCCCCCACAACCAGAAGGAACCGACTGTTCACCGGCCCCTCGGTGGCGCCGCCGCTTGCGAGACCAGCCAACATCGTCCTCCGCCAGACCACCCCAACCGCCAAGGCCAACAGGCCGAGCACGATCCAGGCTGTCGCGCCCATGCTGGTAAGATAGTCGGCGCCACCCGCAGCCTGTGTCACGGGATAGACCACGAGGCCTACCGTGTTGGCAAAGAGGTAGGACAGGGCAACAAACATCCCGTTGCCGCCCATGACGAGCAGCTTCACCATGGCCTCGGGCAGGTGCGTCTGCTGCGCCAGCTCGTTGAATCGGCTCGCGTAGGACGCGACGGTCAAGTGATGCCCGGCAAACAAAAAGACCGGCAGAATGCTGGTGAGCAGAAAGAGGCCGGCCACGGCGGTATAGGGCGTCAGCAGCCGGCGGAACCGCCAGACACTGCGGCGCCCATTCTCCCGGTATAACGCCAGATAGACATAAAGCGGAGAGAGGCAGATTGCGTATTCCACCATAATAATGGACAACCAGAGACACAGCAAGCTGGGCACAGTCCAGAGGAAGAAGTTGCGCAAAACTTTTCCTGAAGCATAGTCAACGTTCAGAAAGAGCCCGAGGGATGCGAGAAAGAACGTCGCAGCCAGATTGACCGGCAGATTCGCCTGCCAGTAATGGTTCGAAGATGCGAACGGATACAGCATGAACAGCAGTAAATACGGCAGGAGGTGTAACGGACCGGCGAGCTTGCGGGCTGAATAGGCGAACAGCCCCACATTCAGCAATTGCACGCCAAGGTTCACCGAGTTGACCAAAACCAGCTTCGACTCCAGTGTCAGTGGCAATTGATAAAAGAAATACAGTTCCGCCGCCATCAGACCTTCATTACGATAGAGAAAAGACCAGTCCACTCGGTTCGTGGCGGAATTGACAACGTGCAGACCCCAGAAGTCTGGAAAGGGATCTTTGGAAAGGAAATGCAGGGTATTAAAGTGGACTGCCTTCAGAGGATAGCCCCAGAAGGCAAAGCCGAAGATGGCCATGCAGAGCAGGAACACAGGGAGGACAGGCATGGCGCGAGCGGCGGGCAGACCTCCAAGGCCGAGCGCAGGCCGCAACTTTTCCCCCAACGGCCGCGATAAGTCCCTCTCGCCGAGTCCTTCCTTCATCCGGGCTTATATCCGAACAGACGTAAGCCGTAGGCGCCGGTCGCCGAGACCTGGACATCGCGGAGCCTGGCCCGTGCCGCCCAGCCTTCCAGGTCCTTTTCATCGTAGTAGAACCGTATGGGGGCCGCCAGGCGATCAAACCAGTCTGCGTGACAGACCCGGAATGGGAATTTCGCATAAAGGCAAATCCGGGGTGGAGCCCAAAGCGTGAACCCCCACCGACTCAGTCGGGGCGCCAGAATTCGGTAGGGATTGATAAACCCAAAATAGTCCAGAATTGCCAAGGCAGCGCTCACACGTATGAGAAGCCACATGGGAAGTCTGGCCGTGACTAACCGTACCGTTTCCAACAGTGTGTTCAGAACCCATCTCTTCTTGCTGTAAACCCAGATGAACACCGCCCCGTTCTTTTTTACGCAGGGAAGCAGGCTCTGGAAACCCGCTTCCGGATCGGGAAGATGATGGAGCGCGCCCAGGCAGTAGACGAAGTCGAAACTCTCAGGCCGGAAAGGCAGGCGGTAGAGGTCCCCCTTTACCAGGGATGCGCCGGGTTGATCGCCCACCACCTTTCTCGCGGATCGGATGGCGTCGCTGAAATCGATCCCAACCATCCGGGCGCCGAACTCCCGTGCATAGTAGAGATGTCGGCCGAATCCGCAGGCGGCATCGAGCCCGAGCTTCCCCTTGAAGAAGGATGGCTCAACGGGCGCGATGTACCTGAGGAAATGCTCCCGGTTGGCTGCAACCATGTCGGCGAACTGGGTCCACTGATAGCCGAAGCTCCGCTGCGTGGCCCGTTGAAGCTCGTCGATCCTATCCATGCAGTATTCCGTTTCACGAGGGCGCCGGCCCCTCGCTCCTTTCAAGCCGAGAACGCGTCTGATCTTGGCCGCGTGATATGTGATCCCGGCAAGCGGCCCGGTAAGCCCCAAGCCCTGCATGGCTTCCAGGATCCAAAAGGTCAGAACCTGCGTAGGGCCCGTGCGAAACCGGCGGAGTTGGGCGCGCACACTCCGCACCTCCTCCGGCGTCAGGCGGTATCCCGAGATCTCGAACACCGACTGGTGGACCGATGGCCGGCGTTCACGATCCTGCGCCTGCCGGTAATGGAGCCCCAATTCGAAGGACAGGGCCCAGAACAGGTAGTGGTTGATGTCCCGCCGCCACCGTCGGACCAGGTCGGCGTGATCCGGCCGGCGCGCCAGATGGTCGTCGCAATATTGGTTCAGGTTCTCGTAATAGTCACGCGTCAGCGACTCAATGGTCCGCCGGCTGAACGACCTGCCGTGTAGCCGGTAGCGCCACAGCCGCCGGGAGATGTGCCCGATGCTGAACCGCTCAGCGATCTGAAACCACACCACGAAGTCTGCAAAGCCGATCGGGCCGTCCTCCCGGAACCGCGCGGCCCCGAGAGCGGATCGCCGGATCACCGCGCCCGGACACCCGATCCACGATTGGCCGCTGCGCATGGTCCGGCTGATGTAATCCAGTCCCGAAACCACATCCGGCACGTCATGGTCCCGGACGCCGACTTGCCGGCCGTCGTCGTCCAGCAAATCCCAGTCCGAGCACACGATCCCGACCTCCGGGTGCCGGAGCAGGAAAGCGACCGACTCGCTGATGAGCTCGGGATGGTGCTGGTCATCGTCGTGCAACAGGCAGAGAAACTCGCCGCGGCTCTCATTGATGCAGAAATTATGGTTGGGGTATAGTCCCAGCCGCTTCGGATGGCGGATGTAGCGCACACGCGGGTCTCGATCGGCGAGATCTCGGCACAGCTTCTCCGTCTCATCCGTCGAAGCGTCGTCGCTGATCAGGATCTCAAGAGGCTCGAACCCCTGGCCGCAAATCGTCCCAAGACTCTCCCGAAGAAGGCCGGCCCGGTTACAGGTCGGCAGGCAGATCGACACCAACGGGTTTCTCACAGTCCTGCTCTCCCAGATGACCGCGTGGCCGCCCTGACTACTGCGCAGCCTAGCCTAGGTTATTCGCACACCACAGGTGTAACGCAGCGAGCCCCTCATCGATGCACCGAAAAGCGTACCCTCCCGCGCCCCGGAGCTTACTGCAATCTAGCCTCACGCGGTGCGGTCGCGGTGCGGTCTGTCCCAACTCCCGAGTCGGCCTGGGAACCAGATGCCGGGGATCTAGGCCGAACCGGGCGCAGACCTTGTGCGCCAACTGGACACGGTCGATCAGCTCCGGCCCCACCGCGTGGAACGTCCCACCGAATCCGCGCGCAACGAGGAACCGCGTCGCCTCCGCCACATCCTCGGTGTAGGTCGGCGTCCCCCACTGATCCGCCGGAATCGGCACATCCTCCCCAGCACCGATGCGCTGAGCAAGCCGCAGTGCGAAGTTCTTCCTGGCAAGGTCCGGGCCGTACAACCACGCCGTCCTCAGAACCAGATGCCGGTCGGGCAGAAGCTCCCGCAGCACCACCTCCCCGGCGGCCTTGCTCTGCGCATAGACGTTCAGCGGATTGATGGGATCGGTTTCCCGAAAGGTCTCGCGGGTGCCGTCGAAGACCTGGTCGGTCGAATAGTACACGACGCGGCAGCCGCCCTCCAGGGCGTAGTCGGCGACCGCTTCCGTGCCCCCAACGTTGACCCGCCAGCAGGCCTCCCGTTCGGTCTCGCAGAGGTCCACATGGCAGAAGGCGCCAGCTACCAGCACGACGTCCGGCTTGGTCTCCCGCAGAGTCTCAAGCAGGGCCGCACGGTCCCCCAGGTCCAGCGTCCGCTGGCCGGGACCGGGGTCCCGATGCACGGTCTCGATCACACTGTGTGAATGGGAAAAGACGCGGCTGAGCGCGCTCCCCAACTGTCCGCTGGCGCCAATGATCAGTGTGCGCACGAAGGGATCCGGGGCTTCGGACAGACGAACCGAGGGCGAACAGGGGTTTCCCGACATGATGCGGGCATGCTCTGCGAGACCGTCTCCTGGTACTGCTAGAGGTAGTGCGGCATGGGGAGCGGATGGAGGAACCGTCCGCCGCCGTCCAGGTAGTCCTTCTGCTGGCACCGGATCTCCTCGGCGTAATTCCACGAGCAGAGCAGCACCACGTCGGGCCGCCGCTCCAGCAGCGCCGCGGGAGACAAGATGGGCAGATGGGTGCCGGGCGTCAGCCGTCCTTGCTTGAGCTCGCTCTTGTCCACGACGAACTCGACCAGGTCGGGCCCGATTCCGCAGAACTGGAGCATGACCTGCCCCTTGGCGGCGGCGCCGTAGACGGCGATCCGCTTACCCGCCCGCTTGAGCGCGCGAAGCTCCGCCGTGAGGGCCTCCCGCTGCCCGCGCACCCGCTGCGCAAAACCCTCCCAGACCCCCCGCGTCGCCAGCCCGCTCTCGGCCTCTGCGCGTACCAGACGCTCCACCGAGTCGTCCGGCTGCCACGGGCCGCTCCGCTTTTGGGCGAAGGCCACGATCGAGCCCCCGTGCATGTCCACCTCCTCCACCGCAAACAGCTCGAGGCCATGCATGTCGAGCAACCGCCGCATCACCGTCACCGAGAAATAGCCCAGATGCTCGTGATAGACCTGATCGTACTGGAGGTCTTGGTACAGGGGCAGGACGTGCGAGCATTCGATCACGGCCACGCCGTCCTCGCGCAGCACCAGCGTGATGGCCGTCACGAAATCGTGCAGCCCTGCCACGTGGGCGATGACATGGCGGGCCAGGAGGACGTCGAACCGTCCCTCCAGCGCCACAACGCGTTCCGCTGTCTTGACGCCGAAGAAGTCGGGAACGGTCGGGATGCCGCGGGCGTTCGCCATCGCCGCAACGTTCTCCGCGGGATCCACCCCCAGCACCCGCCAGCCGGCCCGCTGGAAGGCCGACAGGATCGTCCCGTCGTTGCTCGCCGCCTCCAGGATGCGGCGTGGCGCCGTTCCGGTCCTGCCGGCGACGCGGTGAACGAGCTCGACGAGCCGCCGGGCATACTGCTGCACGGTGTCGGAAACGCCCGTCACGTAGAGGTAGTTCCGGAACAGGGCCTCGGGGCTCACCTCTTCGTTGATCTGCACGTGGCCGCAGGCCTCGCACAGGCAGAGCGTCATGGGGAACCGCGGCTCCTCACGGATCGCCGCCCCGTCCGTCAGGTAGGCGTTGGCCAGCGCTTGACGGCCGTAGTCCAGAGCCTCGAACAGCGGCCCCGCCCGGCAGACCCGGCAGGCCGTCACTCTCATGCGGCGCCCCCGCCTGCCCAGACGCCTTGGCAGCCAGTCGTCAGCCGAGCAGTTTCCGGTACCATTCGATCGTCTCGTTCAAGCCGGTTTCGATGTCCCAGATGGGCTTCCAGCCCAGCACCTCCCTGGCCTTCTTCGCGGATAGGTACTGCCGCCGGATCTCGTTGGTCACCTGATTCTGGACGATGGGCTCGAGATCCAGGCGCCCCATCAAGCGCAGGATGAGGGTAACCAGATCCAATACGGTCGAGGGACGCTCGTTGGAGAAATTGAAGGCGTGACCGTGGATCTCCGGCAGCTCCGCCATCTTCTCGGCCAGCGTGCAGTAGGCCGCAGCTCCGTCCTTCACAAAGAAGTAATCCCGGACGTAGGTCCCGTCGGACCGGATGATGGGCCGCTCCCCTCGCAGCACGGAGCGGATCGTGCCTGGCACCACCCGGTTCCAGTTGAGGTCGCCGGGCCCGTAGAAGTTCCCGCACATCGTCACGCAGGAGGGGAGGCGGTAGGTCTGGGCGTAGGAGAAGGCGACCAGCGCCGCGCAGGACTTGCTCATGTCGTAGGGCGCGCGTCCCTGTAGGGAAAAGGTCTCGTCGTAGGGTAGGATCGTCTGGTCGCCGTAGGCCTTGTCCGAGGAGGCCACGATGATCTGCTCCACGGTGGGCGATCGCCGGCAGGCTTCCAGCAGCCGCCAGGTTCCGGCAATGTTGGTTTCGAACGTGCTGATGGGGTTCCGGCAGGCTACCCCCACCTGGCTTTGGGCGGCCAGGTGCAGGACCGTGCGGATGTCGTATTCGCCCAGCGTCCGCTCGATCAGCATCTGGTCGCAGAGGTCGCCACGGACCATGCTGCAGCGGTCGGCCAGCCCGGCGCGGACGAATTCGGAGTAGGGCACCCAGTCCCGTACGAGGCAGACCGGGTCTGCGCCAGAATCGATCAGTCGCTTGACCGTCCAGGTACCGACGAGGCCGGTGGCCCCCGTCACCAACACCCGGCGATCCCTCCAAAACTTGGTGTTCAACTCCATACCGCTCGTTCTCCCTCCGGCCATCGCCGGCAACCTTCGCGTGCCCTGACGATCTCTCCGTTCCCGACCCTTCTCCGGCTCCGGTCAGGACAGATAATGCGGCATGGGAAGCGGGTGCAGCAGCCGCCCCCCGAGCTTGACATAAGCATCCTGCTGGCGCTGGATTTCGTCGGCGAGATTCCAGGCGGAGAGCAGGAGCACGTCCGGCCGATCCGCGAGCAGGTACTCGGTGGGATGGACGGGGATGTGCGTGCCCGGGGTCAGCTTACCCTGCTTCCAGACACTCTTGTCCACCACGTAGTCGAGCAGGCTTCCGTCGATCCCGCAGAACTGGAGCATGGCCTGCCCCTTCCCGGACGCGCCGTAGGCGGCAACGCGCTGGCCGCGCGCCTTGATCGCGCGGAGTTCGTCCACCAACGCCGCCTTCTGCTTTTCCACACGGTGGGCGAAGTCGCACCAGGCCTCCAGTCCCGCTAGCCCCCGCGTCCGTTCTTTCTGGATGACGCCGGATACCGATTCGTCCGCGGCACGCGCAGCGCCCTCGTGGGTCAGATAGACGCGGACCGATCCCCCATGAATGGATATCTCTTCGACTCGGACCACCTTGAGGCCATGCATCCGGAAGAGGGTGATCAGCACTCCCACCGAATAATAGCCCATGTGCTCGTGGAACACCTGATCGTACTGCAACTGATCGTACATCGTTAGGACGTGGGGCACCTCGACGACGCCGATCCCCTCGGGACCCAGCACGATCCGGATCCCCTCGACAAACCCGTGCAGGTCGGCGACGTGAGCCAGCACGTTGCGGGCGATGACCACGTCGGCGTTGGGCAGGCGGCGGGCCACGTCCGCCGCGGTGTCCTTGTTGAAGAACTCCGCGATCGTTTCCACCCCCCGCTCGTTGGCGATCTTGGCGATGTTGCGCGCCGGATCCACCCCGAGCACCTGGCAGCCGTTGTGCTGGAAGACGGAAAGGACGGTCCCGTCGTTGCTCGCCGCCTCGACGACCCGCAGCCGTGGCGTCCCCGATTTGCCGAGCGCCGCCACGACCGCCTCATAGAGCCGTTGCGCATGGACCAGCACTGTCTCGCCGACGCCGGTCAGATAGATATAGTTGCGGAAGAGCAGCTCGGGGCTCACGATCTCGTTGATCTGGAGGTGACCACAGGCTCCGCAGCGGCAGAAGGCCAGCGGGTACCGCGGCTCGTCCTGCGCCTGCGCGGGAGAGTCGAGGAATCCGTCGGCGAGCGCAACCCCCCCATAATCCAGGATCTCAACCAGCGGTTCAGCCGAGCAGATCCGGCATCGCTCCACTTTCACCCGCGATCCTCCTTGGCGCTCACGGACGATTCCCCCAATAAAGGGAGACAGTATACACCCAGCGAGGGGGGGAAGCAAACGATCAAATCGATGGCGCGTCCCCTCGCGAAAGCAGGCGCGGCGGGCCGTCGGCTCCGGCCATCCCGCCGCCGTACGGACGCAGGCGATAGGCCACGGAGCCTCTGAACCGGAAGAAGACTTCATCCAGCTCAACCACCACGACGTCGGTATCGCGTTTCGGGAAGGTCATAACCTTGTCCTCGCCGAAGGAGTAGGACCAGACCTGGATATCTTGGTAGCCGATCCGCCACGCCTCGTCGTCCTCGTACAGGCGGAAGGGCTCCTCGACCTTGAACACCGGCACCGCCGGCTTCGCCCAGAGCTTCGCGTAACCTTCGAACGTCTGGTGGCCGGAGTCCGGGCAGCAGCCGAATAGGTAGAGGCCCTGCAGGTGGAAGCTCGTGCTGATCACTTCCTCCTTGAAATAGCGGTCGAACAGAAAGCCCCCGACCTGGCGCGCCTTGGCGGCGAAGCCCGGCGCCTGGAGCGCCGCCATGAGCTGAGCCCTCGGGAAGGTCGCCTTGGTCGGCTTGTCCAGGAGGACGATGAGCTGCCGCCCCTCCAGACGCGCCTCCTCGCCCGCCTCCAGCACCACACGGGCGATCTCCCGCTCCTTCCGGTAGGCATCCACGTAGTAGCTCCGCTGGACGGCGAGGTTGAGCGCCAGCACCCCGAGGAGGAGCCACAGCCCGGCGAGGACGACGCCCCGAGCGGACGCGGAGATCCGGGGCGAAGCCAGGAGCAGTCGGTGCAATAGCCACCCGAGTACAAGCGAGATGCCGCAGGCGGCAAGGATGTTCACGCGATCGGCCATCATGCCCACGATGCGCGGATACCCGATCGAGGTGGAAAAGGGCAGATAGGCCAGCGCCGCCCAGGCCGTGCCGAACAGGAGGAGAAATCCGCCGGGCTTCCGCCGCTCATCCGGACGGGGCGAGGCCGGCCGCGCGGTGGCGACCAGGACCCAGACCAGGGCGGCGCTCAACAGGCCCCCGGCTGCGACCGCGATCTGCCAGGCCGGCAGCGCGCCGAGGTTGTGCCACAGCAGCAACAGCGGATAGAAGAGGTAGCCGAGCGAATTGGAAAAGGCCGCCGACAGGTAGAACAGGAGCGCGTTCAAACCGGCCATCAGGAGGGGCACGAGCCCCTCCGGCGCATGGAGAGCCAAAGCCAACTCGCGGAAACGCGGTGCGTAGAACAGGACCGACGGCACGTCGGCCACGAGGAAGGCGCCGGCTGCGGCGCTGATGGCGAGAAAAACCGCGCCCAGGAGGACCGCCGGCGCCCGCCACTCGGTGAACCGCCAGAGCGTAGCTCCCCCGTGCCGTTCGTAGAGCGCCACATACAGGCACAGCGGCGACAGAAAGAGCGCATATTCGTGGTCGAAGATGGACAGCCAGTAGCAGAGCAGGGCGGGCAGCCCCCAGGCCGCCAGTCGGCGGACGGAGCCGGCCGAGGCGATCGCCTCCAGGAAGAGGGACAACGACAACAGGAACAACGTCACCGCGAGGTTGTTCACGACGATGACCTGCAGGAAGTGACTGGCCGCGGCAAAGGGATAGAGGCTATACACGACAACCGACGGGAGCAGGAGCGACGGCCCCGCCAAGCGCCAGACCACGTAGGCGAACAACAGAAGGTTTGCGGCCAGCACGGTCACGCAGAGCACGTTCATGAAGACCACGTGGTTGCCCACGGACAGGGCCTCGAACAACAGGTAGATGATCGGCACTAGGCCGCGCCGGGAATAGACGAAGGAGAAGTCGTAGCGGCCGGTCTCCGGATCGTAGAGAAAGGTCTTGGGCGAACCGGTCTTGGTCGAGTCGCCGTAGCCGGGGAACTTGAACTGCCGCACCTCGTTGACGTGGAAGTTCCAGCTCTCGTTGACCACCATGCCATCGAAGGGGTAGGCCCAGTAGAGTAGGACGAAGTAGGCCAGGACGTAGGCCAGGACGAGCCGCCAGGCGGCAGTGGACGTCATGCCTTCCCCCTCAGACAGGGCCCGCCGGCGACGGGCCGCCCCTCCCTCGTCAGTCGGCGATAGAGCTCCGCATACCGCCGGGTGCCGGCCTCCACGTCGAAGTAGCGTCGAGCGGTCTCCCGGCAGCGGGCCGCCACACCGGGGTCCGCCACTAACCGCTCGACTTCTGGGAGCGAGGCCGCAAAATCCTCCGGGCGTGTGTCGGGCAGCACCACCCCCACCCCGTGGTCACGGACGATCCAGCCCGAGTCGCCTACCCCGTCGTTGATGAGCACCGGAACCCCGCAGCCGAGGAACTCGCCCAGCTTGGTGGCGCACGAGCCCTTCTTCGAAAAGCACACCCGGATGAAGAAGACCCCCAGGTCCATCAGTCGCACGTAATCCGGCATGGCCGAAAACTCGGCCCGCTCCAGCACCAGCCGATCGGCCGGGATCCCGGCCAGCTTCGCATCCCGCCGGAGGGCGTCGTGGTCCTCGCGGGTGACGAATAGGATCTTCACCCCCTCCAGGCGCCGCGCGAGGAACCCCAGGTACGCCAGGGTCGGCTCCCGCAGGTACCAGTTGCTCAATGTCCCCGTGCACCCGACGACCAGGCGTCCCTCCAGGCCGAGCCGCGCGGCCAGGCCGGGATCCTTCGGGCCCGGGGTGAACCGGTTCAGGTCCGTACACGTCGGAATGACCTCGACGGGGACGCCCTGGCGGGGGCCATACCCCAGCTCCGGGAACGCTTTGACGCCCGCGGCCGTCAGCGACACGATCCCGTCGGCTTCCCGAAAGAACATCCGCTCGCACCGCTTCGTAATCGCGTAGATCCCGCCGATCCTCGACCAGTGGCCGCCGTCCACCTTCTCATCGGCCCAGAACCCGCGCATGTCGAACAGAAACCGTGGACCAGCCGCCCGCTTCAGGGCGACCGCGATGAGCGCGGGGACGTAGCTGCGCGCATGGACGATGCGGACACGCCGCGTGACGCAGACGTAGAGGCCGACCGCGACGCCGACCAGTGCGTCCAGCAGCGTGGACAGGACGGGTGGCCGCTTGTGATAGCGCAAGCGGGTCCAGCCCACGCCCGCGGCGCGAAGCCTCTCCTCCATCCGAGCGACGCGCTGTCGATCTTGGAGGTCCTGCGGCTTCTCGAAGCTGAGCAGGACCGGCTGCACGTCCCCGGCCAGTCGTTCGAGGTAGGCCACGACCTGCGACTCGCCAAGCGGCTCCAGTGCGCCGTCATATGAGATGTACAGAGTCCTCACGAGGCGGCCTTGGGGGCCTGGGCCTGGATCGCCCGCATCCGGTGCAGTCGCCGAACTCCACGCAGGCAGAACCGTCCGACGGGGTTCCGGCAAGCCTGCACAAGCCAGGCATAGGCGCGCGGCGACCCCAATCCCTCCAGCTCGCGGAGGACTTGAACGAATCCTTTGGTCCCGGACTCGTTGCCCTCGCAAAGCGCGGCGACCGCCGCGATGAGAAAGCGCTTGCCCTGGGCGCGGGAGGCTTGGCGGAGCAGGTCGCCACGGTCCGCGACCAACGACGGGCAGGCGGCCTCGGCCACAGCCAATCCGCGATCGAGAACGCCGAGAAAATCCTGGCACCACCGGACCGCCTGGATCGAGGAGGAAAAGGAGGCGCCGTGCACCCGCATTGACGCCAGCGGCTCGGCCACATAGGCCACGTCGCCCTCCAGACAGAGCCTGAGCCACATGAGCCAGTCCGAACAGAGCAGCTCCGTGTCGAATCCCCCCATCTTCCGATAGTGGTCGCCGCGGACCATCACGGTCGAGCAACAGACATTGTGGCCGCCGAGATAGCGCCGAAATTCCGCCTTGCCATCGAGCAGCCGGTCCTCCAGATAGGCCCGGACCACCCGCCGCCGCCGCCCCTCCCCGTCGATCTCATAGGTGGCGCAGTGGACGAAGGCGGCGCTAGGGTGACGATCCAAGAGCGCCACTTCCCGCTCCAGGAACCACGGCTCATAGAGATCGTCGTCGTGCAGGATACAGATGTATTGGCCGCGCGCCAGGTCCAGGCATTGATTCATGTTCGGAAAGACGCCGATGTTGCTTGCGTTGCGCACGTAACGGAGACGCGGATCTCGGAGTGCACCGACGACCGCAGGGGTGTCATCCGACGAGCAATTGTCCGACACGATCACCTCGAAGTCTCGGAAGGTTTGGGCTAGAATACTGGCCAGACACTGGATCAAATAACCGGAACGGTTATACGTGGGCAGACAGACGGTGACCTTCGGCATGGCTGGTCGTTCGTGGTTCGAGTCAGACATAACAAGCCGTGCGGCTATTCAGCATGCAAACCAGCCGATGGCGTTGCAGCGCCAGGCTTGGCGTGAGGCTGGCCACCCTTGCGTTGTTCTTGCATCCAGGTGATCGTGCGACGCAGCGCTTCATCGAGGCTTGTCGCCGGCTTGAATCCGATCTCCCGCGATAACCGCGTCACGTCTGGGACATAGCATCGGCCCAGAACCCCGGACGCCGGCGCACCCTCCACGACGACCTGTAGGGTTTTTCCAAGACATCGTCCGATTCGATGTGCAAGCTCGACAAAGGAGACGGCCTCCCGATCGCACCCGATATTGAAGACCCCGCCGGCTGGCCGCTTCAGCAGCACCTTCCACAGCCCGATCACCACATCCGCGATATAGCAGTAGGACCGGACCGTCTGCCCGTCGTCCTTAATCCGAATCGTGTCGCCATCCAGTGCCTGCCGGATAAAATCCACCACAGCCGAGGTTAAGTTCAGATCCTGGAAAGGTCCGACCAACGCAAAGAGACGCCCGATCGAGACCGGAACCCGCTGCTGCTCGACGTGGATCCGGCACAGCATTTCCGCATACCGCTTGGCTTCCGCATAGCAAGACTTGACGGTCGTGAGGTCCGGCCCTCCCTGATACGCCTCATCCAGCCGCGCGCGGTCCGGCGGTTGCGCCCCGTACACGGCGCCCGAGCTGACAAAAAGGCATGCATCCGTCTTTGCCTCGCTGGCAGCCCTCAGGACGGCTCTCGTGCCCTCCACGATGGTGTCCACCGTACCCAACGGATCCGTCGAGAAGACTCGTGCGTCAGAGGGGCCAGCCGCATGGATGACAAACCGCCAGGGGACCGCTGGCAGGCGGACAGACCTGACATCCCCCTCTAGAAACACCACATCCGACCGATGGGCCAGATGCGGAAACCGGGCGCGCGCCACACCTGGGTTCCGCGTGACCGCATATACCCGACAGGGTTCCGACAACACTCGATCGTTGAGAGCCAAGAGCGTCCGCAGGAGGTACTGCCCGACAAAACCGGTCCCGCCGGTGAGCAGCAGCGCTTGCCCGCTGAACCGTCGGAAATCGTCGCCGACCTCTTCGAGGATGCGCTCGATGTCCTGTTCAACAATCGAGGACATCATCACGCCTGGACTCGGAACAACCGCCTCCCCTCATGTTTGTCGGGCACGACGCGCTCACCACACCTTCCAAGGAGCCGTCCCCGATTCCCAGAGGTCTTGCAACAACCGTTTTTCCCGAAGCGTGTCCATGGGCTGCCAGAAACCCTCGTGTCGAAAAGCCATGAGCTGGCCCTCCTGCGCGATTCGGTGCAACGGCTCCGCTTCCCACGCGACCGAATCGCCGCTGATATAATCGAGGACGCCGGGCTCTAGAACAAAAAACCCTCCGTTGATCCAGCCGCCCTCCGCTTGCGGTTTTTCCGTGAACTCGACGACCCGATGCTCAGCGAGCACCACGCTGCCGAAACGAGACGGAGGCCGGACTGCCGTCACGGTCGCCAGTTTCCCGTGCGACTTGTGAAAGGCCAGCAAGGCCTTTGGGTCCACGTTTCCCACCCCATCCCCATAGGTCATCATGAAGGTCTTGCCGTCCAGCCAGGGCCGAAGGCGTCGCACCCGCCCCCCGGTCTGCGTGTGCATCCCGGTGTCCGCCAGCGTCACGGTCCAGTCCGGCGCCTTATTGTGGTGGTATGTTACCTGCCCCGTCGCCAAATGTATGGTCAGGTCGTTGTTGTGCGGATAGAAGTTCAGGAAATACTCTTTGATCACTTTGCCCTTGTACCCCAGTGCGATCACGAAGTCATTCAAGCCCGCGGCGGCATAAATGTTCATGATGTGCCAGATGATCGGATGACCGCCGATTTCCACCATCGGCTTGGGCCTGACGTCGGTTTCTTCCGACAGTCTCGTCCCCATCCCCCCGGCCAACAACACGACTTTCATTGGTTCCACTCCATCTCTGTTTGTCCGACGTCCGAAAACATCGGAGCCTGGGGGCCCGCACACCAACGCCCCTCCCCTCAACCCGCCTTCGCCGAGAACACCTTGGTGAGGCCGGATTTGACCAGCACCGGCATGTCCATCCGGGCCAGCTCGGCCATATCACCCCTTCCGAACAGTCCGAACGTGACGACCAGGACATAGGTGCTGACCACCAGGCCGGCGAGCCCTGCCAGGTAGAAACCCAGCAGGTCGTCCAGCAGCGCCCCGCACAGGGCGACGACGACAACCGGCAGGCCCAGCGCCGCGAACCGCAGGATCGGCAGGCCCAGTCTTCGCTGGACGACCGCCAGCATAAACGCGGCGGCGCTCCCGTACGTGAGGACGGTCGCCAGGGCGGCGCCGTTAATCCCGTAGCTCGGAACCAGAAGGAGCGTTCCCGCCAGATTAACGAGCGCGGACGCCAGGGTGATCCCGGTTAGGACCCAGGTCTCGCCGTACGCGCTGATCAGCGGCATGAAAGTATTGAACAACGCCAGGCCCATGGAGGCGACCAGCAGGAGGATGAGCGGCTGGACCGCCCCGGTGAACGATGGACCGAACACCAGGGGAAGGCCGACCTTAGCCGCCAGCACCCCGACGCTGAGGAGCAGAGCAAACCCGAGGAGACCATAGGGCACCACCCGCTCGACCTGCCGCCTGATCTCCTCCTGCTGCCGGCGCGAGACGAGCACGGCAAAATGCGGCAGGAGGAGCGAGGAGGAGATGATCGTGACCTGCTGCGCCACGCCCGCCACCTGGCTGGCCAGCGAGTACAGCCCCAGGTCTGAAAAAGACAGATAATACTTGATGATGGCGTAGTTGATCCACTGAGTGCCGATCAGACCGACCCAGGTAGAGACGATGAGGGGAATCGAGAATGTCCACATGCTCCCGATCGCCGCGCGGCTGGCGTGCGCCGGTGCCAGCAGCCGCCCGAGTTTGGCGATCGCCCAGGCAGAGACGAGCAGGCTGCTCGCGGCGTAGCAGCCGACCACCGCGACCGGATCCTGCGCGTAGGACGCCGGCAGCAACAGCACGCCGACGAGAGCGCCGGCCTTGTCCAGGAACAGCGTCACCGCGTACCGGTCCATCTGCTGGCAGGCCTGGAAGACACCCCCGAACGACAGCAGCAGGCTGGACAGGAAAAAATAGCCGAACACCAGCCAGATGCCGGCGACGGATACGCCGAAGTAGGCCGAGGCCCAGTCTTGAACCGCCGCCAGGCCGAGGGTAGCTGCGAGGAGCCAGGGGCTGATCACGACCATCCGGCTCCAGAAGCTCTCCGCGACGGAGCCGCTCTTCGCGAACTCCTGGGCGCCGAAACGGATAAGGCCCGTATGGGTCCAATTGAAGATGACGCTCGCGAGCACCTGGACCGCCATGATGAGCAGCGCGAGCCGACCGAACTGCTCGGCGCCCAGCCGCCAGGTCAGCACCACGTTGAGGGCGAACGAAAGCCCGATCGCCCCGTAGTTGCCGGCGCTGACGCCCAGGAAGTTGCGAACGAACCCCTTTTCGGCCGGGCGACGCTCTCCGATACTCACGTTAGACATAGCCCTTCAGTCGGTAGTACACGATCGCGCCGTACTCGTGCAGGATCGCCCGAACGTGTTTCCAGACAACCGGGCCCCGGTCTCCGAAGAACGCGCTGCGGGGAGCGGGGGTGAACCGAACCTGGAACGCAGGGAGGTTCTTTTCAATAACCAGACGGCTGCGCGCCGTGTTGTACCGCGAGGTCACCAGCAACATCCGCGTCCATCCATTGATCTCGAGAATACGCTTCGCAGTTAAGAGACTCACATAGTTTCCTCCGCCACGCTTGTCTAGAATGATAGCGCTCTCCGGGACCCCGATCGATACCGCAAGGGCCTTCATAACCTGGGCCTCCTTGTAGACATGGCCGACGCCGGAGGAGAAGATGATGCGCTGAGCGTACCCCTCGCGGTAGAGCTTGACCCCATGCTCGACCTTTTCCTGGTACTCCTCGCCCGGCTCGCCCGATTCGCCGATACCGCCCGCGAGCACAACGATGGCGTCCGCCGGTTGCGGCGGATCGGCAAACCGCAGGGGCTCGGCCACCCACCATACCAGCGGGGTGTAGAACAGCAGCGCGTAGGCGAGGACGACCGCGGCGACCCCGCCCGCGACCTTCCGGAGTGAGGTTTGATATATCCGCGCGAGCGTCTGTTGCCAGTTGATCTCCCGCGTCTTGGCCTTCTCGTCAAGCTTGGCCTGGATCAACCCAATCATGTCCTCGATCCTCTGGTCCCAGGTGTTCCCTTCGACGAGCTTGATACGCCTGGCCTGCAGCGCTTCGGCATCCCGCGCCAGCTCCTCGTCGATCCGCCGTACGAAAGTTTCATGGTCACCGGCGAGGGCCACGACGCTTTGGTGAGTCTCGTTGAAATACTCGATCTCAGGCAGCCGCGTCGAGACAACCGGCTTGCCCATGATCAGGTACTCGTTGAGCTTGGTCGGGAAGACGCTGCGGGTGTATTCGTTCACTTCGTATGGGATCAGTCCGAGGCCGAAGTGCCGGATGTAGCTCGGCAGCTCCTCGTAGCGCTTCTGGCCGAGGCAGTGTACGTTTGGCAGGCGGCTCAGCCGGCTCACGTCCACCTGGAGCGGACCGATAAGGACGAGGGACTTGTCCGGGTGGACGGTCGCCACCTTCGCGAGCAGGTCCTGATCCACGTGCTTGTGGACCCCGCCGACATAGCCGAGAATCGGCCGCGGAATCGCCGCCAGGTCGTCCGGGACCTCGCTACTTATGTGTGTGAAGACATCGCGGTTGAACCCGTACTGGAACATAAAGACCCGGTCCGTCAGACGGCTGCAGCGGTCGTAGATCGCCTTCGAGTGCGCGAAGACCAGATCGGCCTTTCTGATCAGCAGGTCCTCGGTGCTCCGGATCCGCCGGCTGCCGGACGAGGCGGTGGAGAAGTCGTCGCAGCAGTAGTACACGACTATCTGCGCGTTAAGCGCCTCGATCAATTTCAGCGCCAGGGCCGTCGGCAGCCAGGTCCACACGATCGGGTTGTCGAAGCGCATCGAACGGGTCCATCTCTTGAGCGTCCAGAACATCACCGTCTGGTTGACCAGCCGCGCGACCCGCGAATAGGGAAACGGCAGGACGATCGGCGCGTAGACGTAGAGATTGTCCATGACCTTGCGGATGCCGCGGACGCCCTTGTGCCAGTTGGCCAGCCGGTGCCTGAGCCTCGGGAGGTCCTTGAACTTGACGCTCCGCACGCCCGTATTCTCGATAAACAGGACGCGGTGGCCTTGCCTAGCGAGCGTGGACATGATCTCCTGGTGCCCCTGCCAAACAAAGTCCCAGTCAATCGTCGAGATGCAGACGATGTTGTGAGCTTCCCGAATCACTTCGCCACAACCTCAAGCAGAGTCTCCATGCGATGCCGGTAGGTGTGCTCGGCCAGGACCCGGCGGTACCCGGCCTCGACGATGCGCCGGCGCTGGTTCTCCGCCTTCACGTAGAACCGCGCGAGGTCCGCGGCTTCCTCGGGGCTGCGGTACACCGCGACCTCCCGGCCGGGCTCCAGCAATGACTCCATCTCGGGTACGTAGTCCGTCAGCTCGAAGGCGCCGGCGGCCGGAATCTCGAAAGAACGGGTGTTGAGACCGCCACGCCTGCTCTGAAGGTGGTGCGTGTTAAGGTTGACCGCCCCCGCATTGTAAACCATGCAGACCTCCTCCGGCGCCAATCCCTCACCCCGGACCTGAGGCGCGGCTCCGTTCATTGTCCGGAAAAACTGATGCCACCCGGGCCCCCAGACGCCAAGACCCGGCTCCTTACACAAGGCGGAGATGACCTGTCCTCGCCGCTCGGAGTACACGCCGACCAGGCTCACGCTGGCCCCGTAGGTCCTACGGTCAACCGTCGTCAGGGTGAGCGGCTTGAAGATACCCGGATCGGCGGCACAAGGGAGAAAGGATGTTGCCCGCGCGCCAGCCTCCCGCAGGGAGGCCTCATAGGAGCGATCAAACACAAAGCAATGATCGAACAGCGGAGTGCAGTCTGGCACATAGCGCCATCGCCGCCCCGTCTCGGCATTCATGAACGGGTGGTCCACCCACCAAACCGCCAGCCCGGCTCCGGTTGACGCTTTGAGCTTCGCGAGCGTGGCAGGATGCATGGACTCGCCCTTCAGGACGAGCACAAGGTCCGGTCTAAATTCACGGGCAGTCCGGACTATGGCGCGCCTCCTGCGCACCTGTAGCCATCGGGTATAGCCTTCCTGCACCCAAGGCGGCGCCTCACCTAACCGGATGCCGGCCCGCTCGGCCAGGAACTGTCGCAGGCCGCCGACTCCCCGGCGTACGGGCGAGCTATTATAGAGGAGAGTCTTCACGGGACAGCCGAAGCTCTCAAGCGCCCGCGCCGTGGACTCCGTCCAGCGCAGAATCAGCTCCGGTCCGATCAGCAAGACTCGTGGTTGCTTCGGCATGGCTATCGGCTGAGAGGGGTCTCGCCCAGGAAGAGACGATACACAGATTCGTCCACCGGCTCGAAAAACTCCGGGCTCAACTCCTGTCCGCGACGGGTCCGGTCGGTGGCTCGCGCCGGCGAACCCAGCACCGCCTGGACTGCTTTGAACAACTGCTCGGGATCCCGAACCGACGCTCGGACCTCCGGCACTCCGTCCAGCGGATCGAAATCCAACCCGTAATCGGAGGACACATGGACCAGCGGGACACCCAAGGCCAGCGCTTCCAGCGAGGTGGTGGAATCCATGTAGAGCAGCACGGCGGCGCGAGGCAGCAACTCAGACACCGAACGGTCCGACACGGTGATGTGGGCAGGGAGAGAACCGGCTCCCAACTGCCTCGACAACACCGGGAACGGAAGGCCCGGATGACATTTCAGAACGACCGGAATGCCGGAGTCCCGGCCGAACGCCTCGATCGTCTTCCAGAGCAGCTCACAGGCCAGGGCCTCGCTAATGGAAGTGGTCACAAGGACACAGGGATCCTCGCGCTCTTCCAGCCGATTCTTGCCCCGGCTTTCCTTGTCCTCTCGACCGGCTTCGGTCAGGTACCGATATCGGATCGCGCCGCCGCGGCGCAGCCGGGCCGGGTCGTGGCCGCCCTGCGCCAGCAAGTCGAAACTGTACCGTCCGTTGGTGATCAGCAGATCGGGCAACGGAACCATCGAGGCCTCGCCCCTGGCCACAAAGAAATTCAGCGCCATGGCAGGCAGGTTGGCATCCTGGTAGCCGATCAGCCTGGTGGCCGGGAAGAATTCTCGAAACGCCAGGCAGAAGGCTTTCTCCCACAGGTGATTCTCAAAGGTATAGATGAAGGTGTGAATCGGGATGCCGGCTTCCGCCCACCGGCGCACGGCGGCGCCCAACAGGGCGTTGGTCGGAGAGCGTCCCAAGACCCAATCCCGCCGTTGATCGTCCAGGATCAAGAGTGAGATGTCCGCACCCTGAAACAGCGGACAGGGCTCGGGCTTCGGCCGACGACCCCACCTGATCACCGCACGTAAGACATCGGTCGCCTGGAGAGACCGCTGGGGGAGCAAAAAGGGAACACCGCTTCGCACCAGAGACCGGACGCCCCTCCAGAAAGACCAGGTCGGGAGGACGGAGGGGACGATCGCCCACGGACGCCTTTGGGCGTTCAGAAAGTGATGGAGGTCGCCGAAGTTGATGCTGCGATAAGTCACCGGTTCGGGGAAGCACCGCTGATCCACCCAACTGCGGAGCAGCATCAGGCCTGAAGCCGCCCGTAGGCCGGAGGGGCTGCCGAAATCCTGAGGTCGGGGTTGAAGCAACCGGGCCGCGACTATCCTCCCGAGGTGCCTGGCCACGAACCATCCGCGTCGGATCCAGCACTCGGCCGTCTCGGTCAGCCAACCTAGAACCTTACTGCCCCACGGCTCCTGCCACACCACCTCCACGGTCTTTTTCGTGCGAAGGTGGGTGGCCAGGGTCTGCCGGACAGCCCGATTTTCGACGACCAGGAGCAAGGGCGCTCCTCCCGCCTGTCCGCTCATCAATCGCTCCGCCGTCAACAGGTAGCAGGCGTGGAGAAACAGTTTGGACACGTAGGGATTTTTTTCGGACACCGAGCCGAGCCACCAGGAGTCGGACGCACGGGCGGCGCTCAGGCATCCGATGTACTCGATGAACTCGCCCCGGCATTTCTGACCCACTTCCTGGAGCAAGGGGCCGATCATCATCTGCTCCGCGATCCCCTGAAGCCGGCGGGAGCAGGCCAGGGCCTTTGGCATGGTCTCGCCGAAGTACGCCCATCGTGCCGATGTGCCCCTGGCTCGGCGAAGGGCCCGGCTGAGGGCCCGCCGCGAAGGCGCAACGATTAGGATTTGGAGGGGCATAGATCGAGTTCGGCCCTCAATTCGATCAGGTCCCGAACCGTGACCAGGTCGGGCTGGGTCTCCCAGGCCGGCGGGCTCCCGACGTGCCGCCGTCCGATGAACCGGATGCCGTTGGCATGGGCAGCCTGGAGATCGGCCTGGCTGTCTCCGACCAGGACAGTTTCCCCGGAAGCGAGCGACCAGTCCGTCAGGATGTTCTTGACGATCTCCGATTTCGAGCCAGGGGACCCGAACGCTCCCCGGAAATGGCGCGCCAGCCCGCGTCTTTCCAAAACCAGGGCCAGTTCCTCGGAGGGCGTGCCCGAAACCACGAAGAGGAGCAGGTCCCGGGAAAATTCCCGCAGGAAGGCTTCGGCTCCCGGGACCAGCGGCGACTCCAGCACCCGGGTCAGGGCCAAGTCCGAATAGCGGTCGCACAAGAACCGAAATCGCTCTTCCGACAACGGCTGCCTGAGAATCTCCTCGAAGATATGCCGGAATTTCTCGAACCGGGAGATCCCGCCGTTAGCCGCATGATACGCGACGATCTCGTCCACCTGGTGGGGATAGTCCGCAAACAGGTCCCGGAAGGCCTTGGTCTTGACCTCCGTGGACTCCAGCAGGACTCCGTCCAGATCGAAGATGACCGCACGCAGCATGTGTGCTATCGGGCTCCCGGCCAGGGCAGCGGCACGTCCCAGTCGAGGGCGACCCCGGCCGGATCCTTGCTCAAGCAGAGCGTGGCCATGCACACATCACGGAAAGGGGTGACGGCCATTTCGGAGACCGTGTGGTAGTACCCGTGGCCGCGGATCTCCGCCGGCACCGGCCGGAGCGCCATCACAGCCCGTTGGAGCGTGGGCATCGTGATCACCACATAGGGCGCCACGGCTCGCCCGTCCCACTCGCCGGCGAAGGCCAGCTTCACATAGGATCGACCGATGTCCTCGAGGTCCGGACCCTCGGCAACGACGCGGACGTCGCATAGGACACGCGAGCGAGTCACGCGCCAGCATTCGCGGAGGACCTCACGCCACTCAAGGATCATGGGAAGCGTGCCGCCGGTACAAAGCACCAGATCGAAGGACGCGTCCGGAAAGGGTAGTTGGTCGGCCGCGCAGACTTCGAACCGGCTCTTCGGGTAACGCCGGCGGGCCTCCTCGACCATGGCGGCAGAGATGTCCACGCCGGTGTAACGGAGATCCGGCTGCAGTTCTCGCAGAAGGGCGCAGAAGCCACCAACCGCGCACCCCACATCCAAGACCTCGAGACCGGGCTTGAGCAACCCGGGGAGAAAGTACGACTCGGATCGATGGAGGTCGCGCGGCTGGCTGCGGTGGGTCGCATAGTGCGCGACGACGTTCGGGCTGGCCCAGGCTCGTGCGAGATCGTCCACCCTGTCTCCGCCCCCTGGCCTCACCGTCGCTGGGAACCTTCGCTCCCAGCCTCGGGCGACGCACCGCGTTGCCCGGCCTCAGAGCCCGGCTCCTCCGCAGGGCGGTAGCCATGCATCTTGAGCCAAAACTCCACCTGCGGAATCTGCCACTCGTAATCCACATCGCAGCCTCCCCATTGCTTCAGGGGATAGATGCGCCGCCCCATCCATTTCTGCGGCAACAGACCCGTTTCGACGTGGTCCAGACAGCGCGGCCGTACGACGGAGACCCCCATGTCCGCGAACCAGACATCGCCCTGGGAGTCCCGGTCGCAGTTGAGCGTCGCCGGGTTCCCGAACACCTCGAACGGCACGAAGGGGTGAAGCAGACCGTCTTCTCCGATGCGTCTGGCACGGAGCGGGCTCCACATGTTGTAGCGAGATACGGTCACGGCGGAGTCGTAGTCCTGGTGCTCGCGGAGGACGCGTACCCCTTCGTCGATCGTCTCGGCGGACACTGTAGCGGCGTTGCCAAAGAGCAGAACCATCAGCTCGACCGACTGGCCCTCACGGGCCAGCTCCTCCCGGATGACCCGATAGCCGTGCACGTAGGCATCCTCTCCGAGCGCCTCGCTGGTCGCCAGGTGGGCGGGACGGTCGATGATCAAAGCGCCGTGCTCCCTCCCGATCTCCTTCAACCGCGGCGAGTCGGTGGACACGTAGATCCGATCTACACTCTTCGCCGCCCTGGCCGCCACGAGCGGATAGGCCGCCAGCGGCCATCCCAGCACGGGAGTGATGTTCTTCCCGGGAAAGCCAGCCGACCCTTCGCGGCCGAGCAGCAGGGCGCAGATCATGAACGCTGCTTCCCTTCCCGTCCCTCAGGGCCAGACGGCGCCAGTTCGTAGTACTGGAGCACGGGGAAATACGACGGATACATCCATGCGGCCAGCCACCATCGGAGCAGCGGGTTGCGCGGCTCGGGAAACACCTGAACCCGTGAGCTGAACGTGATCGTCAAGCCGGTGTGGGTCACGATCTTCCGGAAATCCGCTTCGCAGAACTCAAAGATATGCGACTCGACCTCCGGCCAGCCGGCGGGCCGGCTGTTGACCCGGGTCCGCGACAGCCACGGAATCGACAGAAGGATCCGTCCCGAACAGACCCGACCCAACTCCCGGAGCGAGGCGATCGGGTTCGGCACATGCTCGAGGGTTTCGCAACAGACCACCAGCGGAAACGACCGATCCCCAAAGGGAAGCCGTTCCAGGTCGGCCAGCACGGCAGGGTATCCATCCACACGGATTTTACTCGCGCAGATTCCGAGGAAGTTGGCGCCCACTCCCCTGCGGATCCCCAAGAGGGAGAGAAAGCTGCCGTCGGAAGCCCCGGCATCCAGCATCCAGCCAGCGCCATCGGTGTCGACCTCGCCAAGCCTGCGGCGCAAGAGGCTCGTCAGCTCGAAGAGCTGCGAGGCGGTGTGCGCCCAAGTCACCGGATCGGCGGTGGACGTTGTCCCCCAGTGGTCGGAAACCCACTGTCGCCCGGCCCCCTCCAGCCAGGCCCGGTATTCCGGGTTCGTGGCCCGCTTGTGCTCGTACATTGCCAGGGCGGACCGTTCCCACAGGATCCTGGACGTGACACCGAGCCGGACGGCCAGCGGCTTGAGCCGTTGTCGCCATGCCATGGCTTCGCCGTCCACCTAACTCCGACGTCCGCCTAGTTGCGCTCCAGCCGAAGGAACTTGTGCGCAGTAGACTGTCGCGAACACCGACGCGAAGGCCTCCATGATGGGCACTGAGGCAGTCGTGACCCGCAGACAGTCGGTGAGCGGTGGATCGCCGAAGGGCCCCTTGATCAGGTAGCCGCGCTCCCGCAGAGCGGCGACCAGCTTCCGGATATCCACGCCGGCGGGCGGTCTGGCCACCAGAAAGTTCGCCTGGCTCGCGAAGACCTTCAGTCCCAGCCCCGCGAACGCCTTCGCCAGGTACCCACGGCCCTCGTTCGCGCTGCGGGCGTAGTCCCAGAGGAGATGCTCATGGCGGATCAGGTACTGGCCCAGCCGCATGGCCACGCCGTTGATCTCGTACATCGGTTTGACTCGGTTGAGAAAGTCGATGTTCCTCGGCTGGCTCACCAGGAAGCCGAGCCGCGCGCCCGCGAGGCCACCGGCTTTCGAGAACGTCCTGGTCACGACCAGGTTGGTGTAGCGGGCGACAAGGTCCAGCGCGGTCGGCTCGTAGAAATAGCAGTAGGCCTCATCCACCAGGACCAGCGCGCCGCGCCGCGCCGCGGCTTCCGTGATCCGTCCCAGTTCCTCCACGGTGAAGGCGGTTCCGGTCGGCGCATTGGGGTTGGCCAAGAGGACCAGCCGCACGTCATCATCGAGCGCGGCGATCACCTGGTTCGCGGACAGGCGCAGCTCGCGGTCATATTCCAGACGCCGGAGCCTGATCGCGTAGAGGCGCGCGTAGACGTCGTACATGGCGAAGGTCGGATGCAGGACGACGCCGACCGCGCCCGGACGGCCATAGACCTCGTAGACGTGGCGGATCGCCGGATCGGAGCCGCCGGTCAGAAGCAGCCAGTCGCGCGGGACCTTGAGCCAGGCCGCGACTTCCTCGTAGAAGGGCTCAAGCACCGGATATTGGCTGAAGTCACGCGGCGAAAGACAGGCGAGCATCTCCCGAGCGGCGGCCTGCGGAAAGGGATCCACGCGCTCGTTCTTGTCGAGGCAGACGAACTCCTCGCGGGCCTCGACTCGATCGGCCACACGGACCACCGTGGTGATTTCCGGCCTGGGCTCGATCATGGCGCTGCGACCCCCACCCCCGGCTTCCGCCAAAAGCCCCGCAGCAGATCTCCGCAGAAGCCCTCGTCAATCGAGGCCTGGAGTCGTCCCACCAAGTCCGCGGGCAGTGAGGCCTCGTTCATCCGGAGGACCGTATCCACGTCGAGGCCGTTCGACTGCAAGTGGAGAAGCCGGAACCCGGCCCGCTCGGTCATCTCGCGCAGCGCCTTCACGGAGAACAGCATGTTGTGCCGGTCGCCTTCGATGATCCGCTCGACCTTCCCGCCGAACCGCTCGACATAGCGCACCAGGACCGAGTCGCCGCTCGGGACCTCCAACACCAGCAGCCCCTCCGGCTTGAGCATCCCGTGCAACTTTTTCAAAATGGCCAAGGGCTCGGTGAAGTGCTCGAGGACGCCCCACAACATCACGCAGTCGTACTGCGCCCCCATCGAATCGAGATCCATGACCGACTGGGCCACGACGTCCAGCCCGAAGGTCTCCCGCGCGAACGATGCGGCAAACCGGTTGAACTCGATGCCGCGGCACGTCCACCCCTTGTCCTTGAACACGCTCAGGAGATCGCCAACCCCGCACCCGATGTCGATCACAGTCCCGGGGCCGGAGGCGAAGCGCATGACCTGCTCGTGCTTGCGCCGGCCGATGACCTCTCGACGATACTGAAGAGAGGGGAGGATCTTCAGCCGGTAGTAATCCGCGTAGCCCTCTTCGTCGTAGGAATCGTGCAGCAGTCCTGCCTTGAGGCGGGGCGTCACATACACCATCCCGCACTCGGCGCAGCGCACGTGGCGGAACCGCGCCACGACGAACTCCGATCGGATGTCGGTCCGGCCGCAATGGTAGCAAGCGACGGCCTCGAAGCGCTCCGGCCTCGGCTTCCCGTCCGCGTCGAAGAACGGAGCCAGCCGCTCGTAGAAATGCCGGTACAGGGCGTCCAGGTTCGGGTTGGTCGCCCGCGCGTCGATCGTCACGGCCGGCCGGCTCATGCGTTCAGCCCCCGCTGGGGCTCGTCCGGTTTCGTCAGGTACAACCCGTCGATCGCCGGATCCTGCCGGCCCAGCCGCCGGGAGGCCGGCCGGTCCTTCGTCCGCACGAGAACCCCGTCCTCCGCCGAGCGGTAGAGTGCGTTGAGGAGCCGAATCGCGCGAGCACCTTCCCCGAAGGAAATCGGATGCGGGGTCCCGTCGAGCAGCTCAGCGACCACGTCCGCCAGAAGTGGCCGGTGGCCGTTCCCGTAGGCGTTCGGCACGTCCTCGGAGAGGCCCTCGCAGGCGGCCGGATCGAGCGTCCACGTGAAGAGCCGGTTGGCCGTGAGGCCGGCCACGATCGCCGCGCCCTGCTCGGCCAGCACCGAGATGGACGCCTCGAAGTCGTCGGGCCGCGCGGCGGTCGTCACCTCGATCGATCCCAGCGCGCCGCTCGCGAAGCGCAGCGCGGCGACTGCCGTGTCCTCAACCTCCACCTTCACGAGTTGGGTCGCCGCAATCGTGTAGACCTCTTCCACGTCGCCCATCAAATAGAGCAGCAGGTCCAGGTAGTGGATCCCCTGGTTGGTGAGGGCGCCTCCGTCATGGCTCCAGGTGCCGCGCCACGGGTCGCGGTCGTAGTAGCGCTGCGGCCGGCACCAGCGCAGCCGCACCGTTCCCAGAACCGCTCTTCCCAGCCGGCCGTCGAGCAGCGCCTCACGGACCGCGCGTACCGGACGGTTGTAGCGGTTCTGGTACACAGGAAAGATCCGGACGCCCGCCTCATCCGCAACTTTGAGGAGGGCGTCGAGGTCGGTCAGGCGCATCGCCATCGGCTTCTCGATCACGACATGCTTCCGATAGCGACGCATAACGTCAATGGCATGAGCCGGATGCATCCCGCTGGGGGTCAGGATGCAGACCGCATCCACGTGCTCCCGCGTCAGCATGGCGTGGTAGCTCGCGTACCACGGCACGCGGAACCGTGCACTGTACGGTATTGCCCGCTCGGCGTTCAGATCGCAGATCGCCACGAGTTCGGCGCGCGGGATTTCCCTGAGAGCCTGGAGATGATTCCCGGCGATTCTCCCGCACCCGATCACCGCAAACCGCACCGTATTCATCCGACTTTTCCTTCCCCGTGCCCCAAGCCCCGCGCCTCTAGCCTCGGTTCCGGTATTCCTCTTCCGGCACGAGCTGCCGGAGGGCCTCACCGTTCAAGAACCGGATCGCTTCCTCCGTCGCCTCCAGCTCCATCCGGGCCCGGCAGTCCATCGACATGGACCCCATGTGGCAGGTGAGGATGCAATTCTCCACGGCGGCGAGGGGGCCCGCATAGGGCTCGTGCTGGAAAACATCGAGGGCCGCTCCCCCCAACCGACGGGTCCGCAGGGCCTCCGCCAGGTCGCGCTCGTTGACCATGCTGCCGCGCGACGTGTTGATCAGGATCGCGTGCGGTTTCATGAGCTCGATCTCGCGGCGGGTGATCAGGTCTCTGGTCTGATCCGTCAGCGGGAGGTGGAGGGTGATCAGATCGGCTTCGCTGTAAATCGCGGTCTTGTCCGCCCACTGGACATGATGCGCGGCGCCGAACTCGAGGTCCGGCTTCAGGTCGTTTGCCAGGATGCGCGGGCCGAATCCCAGCAGGTGGCGGATGACCCGACGGCCAACGCGGCCCACCCCGAGCACCCCCACCGTCTTCCCGGCAAGCCGTCCGCCCATGTATCGATGCCACACGCCGTTACGCACTCCACGGTCCGCATGAGGAATGAACCGCAGTGCCGACAGCATGAGGCCAATCGTCAGCTCCGCCACGGCCGGGGCCGGCGCGTCCGGCGTATAGGCGACCAGGACTCCGCGCCGCCGCGCCGCCGCGAGATCCACGCTGTCAAGCCCTATCCCGACCCGCGCGATCAACCGCAGGCGGGGCGCCTGGTCCAGCACCCGCGCCGTGATGGGCTCGGTCCCGGCGATCAGCACATCGAAATCCCCGATCAGGTCCGCCAGCTCGTACTCCGTCAGCCTCCGCCCGATGGGGTTGATCACATACTCCACTTCCGCTGATTCCAGAAGCTCCAGCGACCGGCGCTCCACCTCGCCGAACGGGGTCGTGGTGATCAGGACCCGGCGGCCGGTCCCAAGCCTCCCCCCGCGAGCGGGGCTCGAAGAGGGGCCCGTCACGGCGGCAGCGGGTCTGACCTCGTGCCGATCATACGGCGTCGCCTCTTCGGAGAAGCCCTGGCGGCGCAGCCACTCCTCGATCGCCGGGATCTGCCAGGCGTGGTCGACATCTCCGTAGCCTTCGTGAATCAACGGAAAGACCCGCTGCGTGGCGCAATTCACGATGCAGTTGGGCGGCACTGTCTTGAGGAGCCCTTCGAACACGTGCCGTGGCCGCAAGACCCAGAGCAGCGCATCCGGAAAGTAGGCGTCTTCCTGAAGCGGCGGGAGTGCCGCATCATTCGCGGGCTTCGTTAACAATCCTCCTTCGCCCAGGCGCAGGGCGTACCGGGGATGGTACTCATTGTGTCGCGAGACCGACATCACCGCGTCCAGAGTGTCGTCCTGCAACAGGACTTCCACCCCCTTGTCAATGAGCCCGCCGATGACGGTCGGGGCATTGCACAGCAAGATCACCAGAGCCTCGGGTTCCTCTCCGAGCGCTTTGGTGACGGCATCACATCCATGCATCAGGATTTGCTCCAGAGTGACTGAGGGACCCGCCAATTCAGCCGGCCGCTCGATCACCTCGGCGCCCCGATGAAGGGCCACCCTGGCGATGGCGGGCGCGTCGGTGGTCACGAACACACGGTCCACCAAGCGCGCATACTGCGCCGCCAGTACGGGATAGACCATCATGGGCCGGCCGAGCAGCGGAAAGGTGTTGCGCCCCGGGAACCGGTCGTCGTCCAGCCTTCCGCAAATGAGCGCCGCGACCCGGCCCATCTCAGACGGACTCCTTTGCGAGCTCGCGGCCGTAGAGCGCGGAATACGTCCCGCCGCCTTTGAGCAGCGACGCGTGCGTGCCTTCTTCCACGATCGTCCCTCCCACAAGCACGATGATCTTGTCGGCCCGGATGACCGTGGAGAGACGGTGCGCGATCACGATGACGGTGCGGTCTCGGGCGATCCGCGCGATCGCCTCCTGGACCAGGGTCTCCGACTGGTTGTCCAGCGCGCTCGTCGCCTCGTCGAAAATAAGGAGCTGGGGGTTCCGCACCAGCGCGCGGGCGATCGCGATCCGCTGGCGCTCCCCGCCGGACAGCTTGAGTCCCCGATCGCCTACGACCGTTTCGTAGCCGTCGGGACATCCCTCGATGAAATCATGAGCATTGGCCTGCCTGGCCGCCGCCTGCACCTCCTCCAGGGTTGCGCCTGGCTTGGCGAAGCCGATGTTTTCCCGAATCGTTCCGTGGAAGATGAAGGTGTCCTGGCTTACGAACCCGATCGCGGCGAGCCAGGAGGCGCGGTCGAGGTCCCGCAGGTCCACGCCGTCGACGAGGATGCGGCCGGAAGCGGGCTCGTAGAGTCGGATCAGGAGGTCCACCAGCGTGGACTTCCCGGACCCCGACGGCCCGATCACGGCGGTCGTCCGGCCCCGGACAAAGCGGGCCGAAACCTGGTCCAGTGCCGGTCGTTCTTCGCCGTAGGCGAAGGTCACGCGGTCCAGCTCGATCCCTTGCTCCAGCCGCTCGAAGCGCCGCCGGTCGGCCTCCGCCGAGGCAGGCCTCTCCTCCAGCAGCCGCCCGACCACATCCAGCGCCGGCAGGAAAAACTTGAGCGAGAGCCACCCCTGGCTGATGCGGGACAGGTACGGCCCGACCCGAAAGGCCACGGCCGAGAAGACGGCCATCACGGGCAGTAGAGTCGCACGATCGGCGATCAAGCCGAGGGCCGGCAGGCAGAGGAGCAGGCCCAGCACCCCGATCCAGAACAGCTCCGTCACGTGGTGGGGCAACAACACGGCCAGCCAGTGGCGCACGTTGAGATCCCTGTACCGTCGGACCAACCCGGCATAGACGTCTCGGATGCGCGTCTCGGCCGAGAAAACCTTCACCTGTCTGATCCCCGCAATAGTTTCCGTGAGCAACGCCATGGATTCGGCCTCGACCCGCTGACGATCCTCGCCCCCCGCGTGCGCGGAGCGTGAGAGCCACCAGATGCCGACGCCGTACACCGCCCCGAGCGCGAAGACCACCAACGTGACCTGCCAGGACACGACGACCATGAGCCCGACAAGCGTGGCCACGGCCAGCGCGTTGGCCGTCTGCTCGATCCCCATCTGGATGAGGTAGGCAACGTGGTGGGGCTCTTGGTAGAGGTGCTGGACGAGCGCCCCCTGCTTGCGGTCCAGGAAATAGCGATAGGGACGCGTCAGCATGCCGGCCAGCACCCTCATCCGCGTCTCAGCGCCGAGGGAGAGCCAGAGGCCAGTGGACAGAACTTCCCGCAGGTACTGCACGCCGTTCTTCAGCGCGAACAGCCCGACAAGGACCGCGCCCAGGATGGCCAGCCGGACCTCGGGAGGATAGGCGGCGAGCCAGGCCCAGATGGCCTGCATTCGCCCTCCCGGCCCACCGAGCGCATCAGACCCCGGCGTAAAGGTTTGGGTGAGCGGGATCAGCAGGCTGAAGCTCGCGCCTTCGAGCAGCGCCGCCACCAAGAGCAGGGTGATGACGGCCGCCACCCGCCCCGCATGGGGCTTGAGAATCCGGCCCAGATGGGCCGCCAGGCAGCGGAAGCCCTGACCGCTCGCCGCGGAGGTTTCGACGTGACGACCCGGTTCGTCCATCTATTCCTCGATCCGAAGGTACGCGCTGGGCGGGACCCGCAGCGCGGAGGCCTCGGCCAACAGACTCTCGCAGGTCCACCACGAGGCCTCGTCCTTCACACACCACCCTTCAGGGTGCAGGAGCTCGACGTATCCGATCACCGCCTCGTCCAGGCTCAGCTCCTTCGCGAGCCAACTCGTCCGCATCGCCAGGAGCTCGCCGGCTTCGCGCAGCAGGCAGCCTCTGGCCGATACCGGGTCAAGTCCGTTGGCTCCGGTGCCCCAAGTCTGCGCCGGCTCTCCATCCAGCGAGACCACCAGGTCGCAGCCATGGATGAGGACGGTGTCCAGGGCCTCGCGTAGCCGGTCCGGATGCCTCAGGGGACAGTAGGGGGAGGCAAGCAGCATATAGTCTGGCACGCCCATCCCCGCCTCGGCCCAGGCCCTCGCCAGCCCGCGGAGCCAGGTCAGCATCACGGATTCAGCCGGCTCGGGCCCGACGATCGGGGAGGCCATGATCTCTGCGCCCGCCGCCCGTGCGATCCGACCGATCCCCGGATCGTCAGTCGCCACAAGGACGCGGCCGATGGCCTTGCAGGCCTTCGCCTGCTCGACTGCCAGCGCGATCGCCGTCTGCCCGCCAAGCTCACGACACAACAGGGCCGGATCGCGGGCCGGCGCTCCCGGCCAGGTTCCAGGAATGACGCAGACGGCCGTTTCGCCACCCGAATGCCGGTACCGGGTCGCAAACTCGCGCTTCACGTGCCGGCGGGCCGCTACGCGAGGCGCCCGGTTCCTCGACATCGAGCCCCCGTGCTGGCGGTAGTTGAGGAGCGGGAGACCCACGCCGAAGGCGCCGAACCGCTCGGTGAACCTCAGCCAGAAATCGTAGTCCTCCTGGTAGCGCAGGGACTCGTCATACCCGCCGATGGCGTCGAAACAGGACCGTCGGTAGACGCAGCCGGCGGCGAGCGGAGGGTTGTCCAAGAGCCTGTCGCCCTCCTGTACCCGAGGCACGCGCACGTAGCCGAGGAAGCGGCCTTGCTCGTCCACACGATAGTAATCCGGGTAGACCAGGCCGATCTCCGGCCGACTGTCCAGCGCCCCGACCATGACCATGAGGGCATGAGGGTCCAGAAAATCGTCCGCGTCCAGACGCATGACATATCTCCTGTGTGACCGACGGATCCCGTGATTGGCGGTTGCTGCTAGCCCGACTCCCTGGAGAGAGAAGGTCGCGATGCGCGAATCGCTGGCATATCTTTCTAAGATGGCGGCCGTATTGTCGGTGCTGCCGTCGTTGACGATGACTACCTCGAAGTCCTGGAAGGTCTGGCCCAGTACGCTCCGGATACACTGATCCAAGAACCGTCCATAATTATGCGCGGTGAGTATCACGCTGACAGCCGGCGCCATATCTACCTTGCGGACGCTCCTTGCGCGCGAGGAATACCAAACCCTGCCTGGATCAGGTTGATGCAACGGTCGGTCGCTCCGATGAGCACCTCCTGCTCATAGGCCAGCGGCAGCCTCCGGACTTCTCCACCGGCAAGTGAAGCAGCTAGAAAGGCACCGAGATTCTTTGCGTGGTTCAGGACCGTGAAGAACGGCTGGGTCTTCCAGACCAGCGGATCAAAGAACACCCGGGAGGGTTGCCATCCATCAAAGAATGCCAGGCTTGCCGCGGGCCTGCCAATGATTCCGGCTTCGATCAACGGCATCGTGCTGAGCCCAACCGCGGCCGCTGACATGGCCACTGCTTCAATATCGGACACAGCCTCCTGGTCGATGATCCGGACTCCCGCGACATGATTCGCCCCCTGATTGGGGTGCGCCCGCAACAGGACATCAATCTCCTGCCCCGAATGTTCCGCAAGCTCGGCAGCCGCTTGCCGAAGTAAGTCGATGAGCCGGACACCTCCCGCTTGAACATGCGAGAGAGGGAGACAGGCCTCGCGGCAGGGCGCATGGAACTCATGATCGTGCACGGTCTCCGAACAGAACAGAATGAACGATCGAGCAGGATCCAGACCAGCCCGTCGTTTCAGCGACTCGATGCGCCCGGAGGCCTGCCATCTCTCCCGCTCATGAAAGATCCGTTCGAGATATGGGTGGCCGACGATGCGCACCTTCTCCGGTGAACAGCCCTGCGACACATACACCTGTTGAGTATCACGATCCATGACCCCGAGCAGGTCGGGCGCAAAGAGAAGAGGTCCGCCCTCGCTTTTCTTGAATCTGCCATGTCCCTTCCAATGTTCCACAATCGCCACAGTGGGGATCCCGACCTCACGGGCAGCTGCGACTAAGTACCCATTCGAAGGGTCACGCGGGTGACTTGTCGCCGAGAAAAAAAGATCCGGAGCCAACCGTCTCATCAGATGCAAGGCATCGCCGTACTTCAAGGGCACCGGATATCCGTAGGTCTCCAGCGGAATGACCGGGATACCGGACTCGCTGAAGAGACGCAGGGCTCTGGCGTGGGCCAGAACCTGAACCGATAAGCCCTGCTCCCTCAGAAGACGCTGGATCACGGGCAGGATCGCCCTGGCACCGCCAAGGTCCTGCGCATAGATCAGCATGGGTGCCTGTGCGTGGCTCAGAGGTGGCCTCTGGACGAAGCGCCTTGCGTTGCGCCTGTGGCTGTCTGCCCGTGCCTCGCCAAGTCGGTGCGATAGACGGCGACTTTTTCGACAGCCCTGACGATATCCTCCACATCCTCGATGGTGACAGGATACCGGCAGACGTTCGTGGTCAGCAGCGTCTCTTCGTAGAGCGCATCTGTCACAGGGCAAGAATTCCGGTTCCCCTGCCGTTCCCGGAACAACGCCAAGCGATAGAGCGGCTTAACGTAACCGCCATGGACAGGGATACCTTCAGCGGCCAGGGCTCTGAGCAGGGTCGAGCGCGAACACCCCAACGATTCCGGCTTCATCGTCATGGCGAACAAATAGTAGACGTGGGAGCAGTCCTCCCGGACCCGTGGCGGCACCAGAAAGTCGCACCCCGCCAACTTCTTGGCAAGATGTTCACAGAGTTCAATACGATGGCGGTTGAGCCGATCAAGCTTTCTGATCTGTCCTAGCCCCACGGCCGCCTGCAACTCAGTCATACGGTAGTTATAGCCTACGAGGGTTGCGTCCTCATCCCAACCTAGAGCCTCGGCCACCGCCTCCCCATGGTTGCGCACCAACTGAAGTCGCCGGGCCAGCGCCGGGTCATCGGTGACGGCCACCCCGCCTTCCCCACACTGGATCGCCTTGTGCCGATTCAAGCTGAACACGCCTAAGTGCCCGATGGTCCCCGCATAGCGGTCCTGGTATCGGGCTGCGAGAGCCTGGGCGTTATCCTCGATCACGAACAGCCCGTGCTTCTTGGCAAGAGCCATGATGGGCTCCAACGCTGCGGGCTGGCCGAACAGATTGACCGGCAAGATGACCTTGGTCCTTGCGGTGATCGCCCGTTCCACTGCAAGAGGGTCCAGACAGAAGGTATCCGGCTCGATGTCGGCAAAGACGGGGATACCCTGCTGCATAATCGCGCAGCTGGCGGAAGCGGACATGGTGTAGGGGGAGGTGACGACCTCATCGCCGGGCCCGACGCCTGCGGCCGCTATGCAGGCGTGCAAGGCCGAGGTGGCGGAGTTGAATGCGACGGCGTGGCGGACGCCGAACATTTCCCGAAAAGTTGCCTCCAGCGACAGGACTTTGGGCCCCCCATAGAATTCTCGATCCGGACGGGCTGCAAACCCCGAGAGCAGCCCCGAATCCAGCACCTCAAGGACTTCCTTCTTCTCCTCCTCCCCGATGGTAGAATGGGCAGGAAAGGGTCTGGTACGAACAGGGTTGCCACCGAACAGTGCTAGTGTCATCCCCGTCTCTCTTTGACAGAAGCCACCGCCGGCCCGGGCATGTCAATGGGACGGATCGCGACCACTCGTCCCTCTTCTCTGGCTGAAGCCTGGATGGCCGTTGCCACCTGGAGGGCTTCATAGGCCTCACGCCCACTGCACTTTGGCTTGGCCCCATCGGTGAGGCACCGGACCACATCGTCCACGGCCCGGGTAAGGCAGTCCTGCCAAGCCGTCGGCGTGACGACAGGGTCCAGGTCCATGATGAGGTACTGCCGGTAATATGGATCCTGCCCGATGCCGTAGGACTCGACGCGGCGCCCATTTGCTGCCACCCGAGTCCTCCCCCGGTCGGTCAGGATGTCAAGCTCCAGAATATTGAAGTCCTCCTGCCGGCAGGCGTGCAGATAGCACGGGATGTCGGTCTCGGTGAGACACAAAGCGTCCACCGCCAGATCCCCATCCGCGCCTGGAGTGGACCGCAGCGCTTGAACCGACTCGATTCGACCGACCAGCCACAGCAGCAGGTCCAGGACATGAGTGCCGTTGCCGACGATCCCTTTAGTATAGTAGGCATTCGCGCGCCGGATCCGGCCCAGCTCGCCGGATGCCAATCGATCCGCCAAGATTTCCAGGGTGGCATTCCACCGTCTAAAATAGTTGACCGCCAGAACGGTCCGACTTCGCTCACAGTCCTGGAGAACGGCCAGGGCTTCGTTCAGGTCGGCAGCCAGCGGTTTCTCGCAGAAGACAGCGGGAACACCAAGCCGGCTGGCTTCGCGGACGATTTCGGCATGCAAGGAGGACGGGGCGCAGACACTCACAATATCCAAGGATTCTTTGCGCAGCATCTCCTGATAATCCGCATAGAGCGCCGTCACACCCCAGTCTCTTCCAACCTGCTCCAGTCGAACCCGATCCACGTCCGCGGCGGCGACGAGCGTCGTGCTCGGATTCCGCCGATACGCGCCCGCATGCGTCAGCGGCACCATTTTTTGGCCGCCGGATCGGAGCCACTCTGCGTCATTTTCGCAGGCGATCGCACCGCAGCCGACCAATCCCGCACGGAACGGCTTAGCCATGAGCCTTTGCTCGCTCCTCGTGGACTAACCGTTGCCGAACGTGCCGGTTCAGGTCGCGGAGCCGTGGACTCTCCGCAACCAACCGGATCGCCTCGCCGGTCGAGAATTGGGGGTTCGATGGGTAGAGGGTCTCGAAGACTTCCCGCATCAGAGCCAGGTCATCCGGCGTGTCCACAGTAAGTCGCAGATCAGGGTAACGCCATCCTTCGTATTTGCCTGTGGCCTCGAATGCGCCGAGGCGATACCGTTCAGGGTGATCGTAGATGGCGAAGGAGGCATGTCCGCGCACGACAGGATCGTCTGTTCTGGCCACCGCATCGCCCAGCACCTTCGTGGAGAAAACCTGCACGGAAACCCCGACTGGAAAGGTTCGCTCCGCATTCCAGTTCCGGCTGTGGTGCATGTGTGTCGTGGTCACGTAATCAAACCCCCCAGCCCGGTAGAAGGCCAGCACATCGTCAATCAATTCCGGATCCACGAGCGGATTGTCGCCGGTGAGGGCAACGACATCATCTGCGTCGAAGGCCTGTGCCGCGCCCAGCACACGGCCGAGGACATCCTCCATGCTCCCGCGGCACACCTGCACCCCGAGCCGCTTCGCCAACGTCTCCAATTCATCGTCCTCCGATACAACGGTAGTCGCGACGACGAGCTGATTCACATGACGAGAACGGGCGACCCGCTCCAAGAGCAGCTCAAGCATCGGCTTGCCGGCGATTTCCGCCACCACCTTCCGCGGGAGTCGGGCGGAACTCATCCGCGCCTCAATCGTTGCGACCGTCTTCACCGTTTCCTTCGCGCGACTTTCACCGCACCGGCTTCAGCGGCATTGCCTAGCGTGAACCATCCACCCGCTTCCGGAAAACGCCGAATGAACTCGCTCCGCAGAAGTCGCATGCGCACCGTATCCACAAAGCGCCCCCCTCGGAGGAAATGCTGCTCGAACCGCCCCTCCTCGACAAACCCGGCCCGTTCATACGACCGGATGGCAGCCCGATTGCCGGCCACCACGCCCAGCGCAATCCGGTTCAGGTTCAATTTGTTGAAGGCATAGGCAGCGATCAACTGGATCGCCTCGCAACCGTAGCCGGCGTTCCGGAACGAGGCCTCTCCGATCAGGATCGCCATGTCGGCCCGACGATGCACCCAATTAATCCGGTGCAGCCCGATATTCCCAACGTGCCGGTCGCCCTGTCGGACGACAATGGCCAAGACGAGATCGTGCTCCCCGCGCGTCACGCGATGGAGAAACGTCTCCATCCTGGCGCGGGTGTTCGGCCAGAGCGCATGGTCCGTAAAGGTATCCGACGCCTGGTCGTTGAACCACTCGAAGTAGCGCGAATCGAGATCCTTGGGCGTTAACGCCCGCAGGTAGATGCGCGGCCCGACGAGGAACGGAGACTTCATGCCGGGCTTGTACCGAACTGAGGATCAGAGCGTCGTTGATAGATGACGGCCCCGTCGCCATGCTTGCCGGCACCAAGGAACACGGCTATCCGCTCATATCTCTCCTCGAACAGCCTCGCCATCCCTTGCGGATCATCACTGTGCTTCGCGGCAAACGTGATGGGATCGCTCTCGTTATTCTGGTCCACGTACCTGATGACGAACTTCGGCGCGCGGGTCTCGATCGCTTTTCGGATCATCTCGGGATTCACGACGTGATAATGTTCCGACAGCGCGGTGGACCATCGTGGCGCATAGGAATACCAGGTCATCCAGAAGCCCAAGTGTGGACGCCGTCCCGCCTCATAGACGAACCACGGCCGGTCGGTCAGGATCTCATCCTCCGGATCCGAACGGTCTCGTATGAAGACGGCCACTTCCTTGACCGCGTGTAACGGCAACGTCAGCCCCTTGCCCGGAATGTTGAGAACCCCACTGGCATACGCCAGATTGGGAACTCCATAGGTAAAGGCCGCCAGAGCGACCGTCACTCCGACAAGCGCCCGCAGTTCAGCTTGAATCCGAGGCGTGGTCGTAACGATAGCCTGGTAGGCATAGACGCAAAGGATGATGTAGAGAGGATACCCCGGAGTTTGATAATTGGGCACGCCGCCGGGTAAGAGATAGGAGACTATCAAGATCGTGGCGACCACGAAACCAGCCAGACCGGCCGAGAGCGCGAGGAATGGCGCATACCGTGGCAGGTCACGCCAACGGGTGCCTCCCGTGTCCGCCTCACGCCTACGCCAATACCAAGCAAACGCCAAGGGCACGCTCAAGACCGCTATGGGAAAGTATTGGATCAGGTCCACGAAATCATTCCGCCGCAGCGCCGTGTCGGCCATTTTCTTGATGAGCATTCGGCCCGGCCCAGGAAGCGAGGCAACCGAACGGTCGAGATCGGTTTGATCTTGAGCCGGCAAGGCAACCACCTGCTTGTTGGAGTAGAGATTTGCGAACAGAAAGTGGTCGGCCTGCCCGTGGATAAATCCAAGATAGAAGAGAGCGGGAATGAAGAGCGCCACCGCAAGGACCAGACTTCGGCCGTCCCGCCTGGCCCACAGGACATAGAAGTTCACCGCGGCCGTGATCGGGAAGACCAGCGCCCTCGTGCACACAGCCAGATCGGCACAGAGCAGCGCGGCCAACCGGCAGCCAAGTGAATCGCCCTTGAACAAAAAATACGCCGCGGCGGTGACCAGAAGACCGGTCATGGCCGGGCTGTAGGCCGCCGCATAGTAATTGGCCAGGACCCAGTTGAACGCAAAGAGGGTCGCGGCCACCTTGCCTCCCCATGGACCGGCGATGGTCCTGGCGGTCTTCACGCACAGGACGAAGTTGATGACGCTGAGCGCGACGGAGGTGAATCGGCCAAGGTAAAAACTCGGCCCAAGTACGAACTGGACCGCCCCATAGAGATAAGGCCCGATCGGCATCTGGTTGAACCAGGCATCCCGATAGAGCCGAGCCCCGGAATAGACTGCCTTGCCGACGTGCAAGAGTTGGGACTCATCCCCGATGATCGTGCGCGTGAAGACGAATGCCGTGCACAAGGCGACAAAGTACAGTCCGCAAATCAACACCCACCGCTCTTTGACGACGCGCAGCAGTTCTTGACACATCATCGCACGTTGCTCATCAGAGTTTCGTTGTTCACACGAAAGGGGAGGAATCCGTCGTCGAACAGCCTACTGGCGGTGGGGCTGCCAACGGATGTGCGGCCGCTGCTCCAACAGGAGCCGCCATTGGGAGATCAGCAAGATTCTGAGATAGAGGCCGATCCGTCGGACTGGCCTGACCAGAGAAAGGCACAACCCCAAGCCGACTATCGCCACGAAACCCGCTGCGCCGTACTGCCTAAACACCCACAGAGCCCATGCCACGATGCCGGCAAGCACCAGGGGCGGCAGAAGAAAATAGAACAAAAAGTCCAGCGGAACGCACAGCAACCCGAAGAAACCGTAACGAGGATTGAACAAGACCCGCTTGTAGTGCCAGAGGCTCAACATCACCGCCTTGGCTCTCCTGATTTTCTGCTCGAATACACGGGCACTGTCGGGAGAAATCTCTTCATAAAACGGCAGGTCGGGGGCGTATCGGACCCGACTCCCCTGGAGACGCACCTGGAACGAAAAATCCACGTCATCGCCGGGAAGGTTCTCGTGCGGAACGATCTTCAAGGAGGCGCGAATGAACATGGCCTGCCCGTGCAGGATCGGCACGGAGTCCAGCCGGGACTGCAGCATCTTGAGCCGCCGATTGAAGGCTTCGTAGCCGCTCGCATAGTGGGCCTCGGTCAGGCGATTCGCCGAAGCGATTCGGGGCGACAGACACAAGGCTCCCAATGTGGGGTCGGCCTCGAAGCATGCGCGCACCCGCTCCAACGTATCCGCGCCGAGCATGACATCCGCATCCGTGATCAGGTAGAGACTCCCTTTGGCCGCCTCAAAGGCCGTCCTCAGCGCCCCATTCTTGCCGGGCATGTGCCGGTTCGTCAAGAAGCGGATCGTCCATCCGGGAGGAAGGGAAAGGCTACTTCGGAGACGTTCGGCCGCGATGGCCGCGGTGTCGTCGGTGGAGTGGTCGTCCACTACCAACACGTCCACCGGACATTGCGCAGACAACGCCAGGCAGTTGTCCAGTTTCCGCCCAATGACCCCGGCTTCATTATGGCAGGGCACGATGATGGAGAAACTGAACGTGTCCATTCTTCAGGTCGCACGCGTCCCGGACTTGAGCTGGATCAGGTTTGCGAGAAGTTGCGGGTAATATTTGGTGTCAGCCAGGGTGTTGAGCGACCAGGCGCACTCATAGGTACAGTGGCAATCGGAGTCCACGATGAAATGGCGTGCTTGCAAGGCTGCCGCCGACTTCCAGGCAGCGCCCAGATCGTACCCGGACGTACGGACGTTCCCGATGACCGTGGGCAAGACCTCGCACGGCCGGACATTGCCGTTGGCTTCCAGAACCAGAAAGATCTCTCCGGCGTAGCAGGTGGAAATAAATTCACCTGTGGCAAACGTCTTCTCGATCTGATCGTGCATGACGATGTTCTTCGCATTCACCAAATCCCCCAACCCCGTCCCCTCGAACCCCCGGATCCGACCGGACTGTATGTCACGCTTGATGCTCTGGTTGAGGTCCCGGTAGGCGGAATACAGGCCGGACCGGATCGCAGGATCAATCGTCGCGACGCCCTCCTCCCGCATGATCGTGGTAGTGAATGCCTGCACTTGTTCCTTTTCGATGAGATACTCATAGACCTCGCCCATCTGCCTGTAGTTCGCAGGGATGACGGTCAGATTCACGTTCGCATACACACGCCTGGATCGGTACCCATCCAAGAGTCGCAACGTCTGCATGGCCCGCTCGAACAGCCCGTTGATCTTGCGGTTCTGATCATGGGCGTCCGGATAATCGTCCACCGAAATGCTGAAAAAGAGGGTGTGTTCCCGGTCGTGCCCGGCGGCGAAGTACTGATCGAGAAAGTCTTTCGTGCGGTCGGTGAAATACCCGTTGGTGGTGATATAGACGGAACGGATGCCGGTGTTCTCTAGGTAGCACCGGGCAATGTCAAAAAGATCCTTGCGCAGGAACGGTTCGCCCCCCGTAAGATTGACATTGCGCAACTGCCACCCCACGCTCCGAGTCACCCTGGCGATTTCTTCAACCGATAGCTCGTCTTTGAAGGTCTGGGGATCATCAAAGTCAATAAAGCAATGCGTACACCGGGCATTGCAGTTTTTCGTCACGAAATGGACCATGCTGATCGGTCCGTTGAGCAGGCTTCGTGGAATGAGCTTCATGACGTGCGGCCTTCTCTCGATCGGATATCGCCGTCGCGCCTCACGAAAAGAGCGCCTGATTCTGCCGAACCCACTCATAGAGACGAAGGAGCCCCGCATCAATCGAGATTTCCGGCTGCCACCCGAACTCGCGAGTGGCTTTGTCTATGCAGCTCACATACAAAGGTTGGTCGCCAGGTCTGGGTGGCTGATAGGACAGGTCAAGCCGATGTCCTGTCATGTGTTCGAGTCGGCCCATTAACTCCAGCAAGGAGATTGCCCGCTGTGGACCACCGCCGATATTGTAGATGTGGCCGGCCGCGCACTCGATCTTGGACCAGGCCAAATCGAACGCCCGGATCAAGTCGCTGACAAAGAGAATGTCTCTGACCTGCAGTCCGTCCCCGTAGATCGTCAGCGGACGCTTGAGCAAGGCGGCAATGACGAAGTGGGCCACCCATCCCTGGTCTTCGGTTCCGAACTGCCGGGTTCCATAGATGCAGGACATGCGAAAGACCACGCTGCGCAAGCCATAGAGCCGCGCATAGTCCCGCACGTACTGGTCGGCCGCCCCCTTGGAGCACCCGTAGGGGGAATGAAAATCCAGCCCCCGGTCTTCGGAGACACCCGCCGCCAGCTCCGGGCATATATAGCGCCGACCTTCAGGGACCATTGTAGCGTCTTCCAGGGCACCATAGACCTTGTTGGTCGAGGTATAGAACACGGCCGGCTTCCAACCCGAGCGGCGTGCCGCCTCCAGAACATTCAGCGTTCCTCCGGCGTTGACGTCAAAATCGGTCTTGGGATCGGCCACCGAATGGGTGACGGCCACCTGGGCAGCCAAGTGACAGATGAGATCCGCCCCCTCCACCGCCTTCTCGACAGCGGCTTGGGACCGCACATCCTCGATCGAAATCTCGAGTCGCCCTCCGCTTTGGCCACGTAGCCAATCCAGATTCCGTGCGACGCCCGCACGGGACAAGTTATCGAGGATCCGTACGGTCCAGCCTCGTTCAAGATAATGCGCCGCAAGATGGCTACCAATGAACCCGGCCCCACCTGTGATCAGCACCGCTCTTTGCACGTCAGAACAAACCTTTCATATCGTTCCACTCTTCTTGGGTCGCCTCACTGCTTCCCAGAAGATCCGCCACAAGAACCGGGTTCCATGTCGAATGACTCTTGATTTGGCCTCTCCCCCTTGACGCACCCGCTCATGGCTGCTGACTTCCATGATACGATAGTTTTTCCGCAAGGCATTGACCAGCAGTTCGATCTCGATCTCGAAGGCGGTGGACGTATACTGAAAGTCGGTAAACACGTCGCGCCGAAAAGCCTTGTATCCGTTGAGCGCATCGCTCAAATAGCGCTGATGGCATATACCGAACATCGCCGTCAGAAAGACGTTGCCAAGCGCACGAACTCTGGTGAATTCCTCGCTGCCGCCCATGATACGAGAACCGATCACCAGACCGGCTCCGTTTGCAAGCGGGGCCAGCATGGCCGGGAGGTCCTCGGCCCTGTGCGAATAATCCGCGTCCATCATGACGATCAAATCCCCGGAAGTCGCCGCAAATCCGACGCGCAACGCCCGCCCCTTGCCGCCAGGGCCCCGGTTCGAAATCACGCGGGCGCCGAACGACGCCGCAATCTCCGCCGTCTTGTCCGTGGAGTGATCATCTACGCAAATCACGTCACAGGCATACCCGTCGAGCTGCGGAATGACCTTGAAGAGATCCGCGCAGACTAAACCGATCGAGTCGGCCTCGTTTTTCGCGGGGATCACGATGCTGACACGGGTCGGTCCCGAGGCTAGCGCCATGACCTCACGCCTTTCACATGATACCCGAATTCTTGAATCATTAACTCAGCGGTTGCCGGCTCGGCGGAGTTGCGCGATGCGGACCAGATCCGTGCGCATGCCTCGCAGATACTTGCCGAGCTTGCTCTTGGATTGGGCTCGGAAGGGATCAATCAAGACCTGAGCCAGACGCCAGGGACGAAAGAGGAAAGACATGCCGAAGAACAGCACCATCCCGAACTTGACCAGCAGACTGAGCTGCCAGTCCCTGAAATGATCATTATATGAAGTCTGCCACCGTCCCTGATCCTGGAACGTAAATAGGCTGTAGAAGTACTCATCGTTCAGAACGATCTTGCCCCGCTGCACCAATTCACCATACAGCTCCGTGTGGGGTTGCGGGGAAAATGTGTTCACGTTGACCGTCGAGAAGCCGAAAAACGCGCAGGTCACGATAGCCTTATAGGTGCGGAGCACGTTGGCCAGGCGTTCGCTCGGAAATCCGATGATAAAGAAACATCCGACGTTGATCCCGGCAGCCATCGCGTCCCTTGCCGATTGATACAGCTTGTCCAGCGAGACCTTTTTCTTGATGATCCTGAGCGTGTCCGGGCAGCCCGATTCCGGCGCATAGGAAAACTCGTGGCAGCCCGCCGCCTTCATGAGACGCGTTACCTCGGCATCGATCGCCTCGCTCCTGGTACCGGACGGCAATTGCCAGGTGATTCGGAGTTGCCTCTTCATGATTTCCTGGCAGAAGTCCACGATCCAGCTCTTGCGCACGATCACGGTCAAATCCTCAAACTGAAAGTCGGTCGCCGCATAACGCTGCATGTAGGATTCGATTTCGTCCACCACTTTTTTGTGGTCCCGCGCGATCCATCGTTGCGTCCACATGCCGGGACTGCTGCAGAAGGTGCACTCGAAGGGACATCCGCGCGTCGCCAGCATGGGCATAAACCGGCCCTGGGCCGCCCCGTGGGGCTGATTGAATTGCATGTACCGCTCCAGATCCACCAGATGCCAGGCCGGCGGAGGGATTGCATCAATGCCACGGATGCGCTTGCGCGGGCCCGTGGAAACCAGCTTGCCGCCCTTTATGAACGCGATCCCAGGGATATCCTCCGGGGCCGTCTTACCGGAGACATAGTCCAGAAGGTGGACCGCTGTTTCTTCGCCCTCTCCCAGCACGACAATGTCCAGCGGCGCCTGGGAGAGCGAGAATTCCGGCAAGGCGGTCGCATGTTCCCCACCCATGACGAGTGGAACACTGGGAAACCGCAGTTTAATACCTGCAATCAAAAGACGTGTGGCCGGCCACTGGCAGGAAAACATGCAGCCCAGACCGATGACATCCGTATTGGCCGGAATGGCCGACACGGTTTCATCGTTGCTCACTCCTCGTAGATATACGGGACCGAAAGGCGTCAGCCGGTCAAGTCCCATGCCGCAGGAATCCACTAACGAAACCCTGTGGCCAGCTTGCTCAAGACTGGCGGCAATATAGGCCAACCCCAATGGAGGCATCGCCACGGTGGAGGCGTGGTTCGTCCCGGAGACGTACTTCTGAGGTTCGATCAGGGTGACGTGCATGGTCCTCCCTGTTCGGGACTTTCTGAGGCGAACGCTTCGTCAAACAAGGGGTGATCCTTCATAACCGGCTTAACCAGCACACGCCCGAGCATGCGTTCAATATCACGGTCCCCTATGGCTCCCGCAACGAGAGGACGCAGGGGGAGCACATCGTCACTACTCACAGTCTCTCCCACATTCAGATTTCTGACCGCATAGACCGACCGCCGCAATTGAGTGCGAAAGTACTCCTCGGAAGGCTGAACGGACTTGCCGTATATGCCGTGCATACGCTCAATCTGTCGTATTCCCGCCACCAAGTCGGTGAATTCCTCTGGGATTGTCGAAAGGGCGCTATCCGCGACCATTAGATCCCTAGACAGGAGAAAATGTTTCTCAATTATTTGCGCGCCCTTGGCGACCGCGGCCAAGGAAGCCGTTATGCCCGCCGTATGGTCCGAGAATCCAACCGGCACATGATACCGATCAGCAAGAAATCTAATGGATTCCAGATGCACCTGCTCCGGGGGGGTCGGATAGGCTCCAATACAATGCATGAGGCACAACTGATCATTTGGCACTTGCGAGACAAGCCAGTCAATTTCTGCCACTGTGGAAAATCCCGTCGAGACGATCACCGGCTTCCCTGTTTCGACAACGCGCCTGAGCAGCCGGACGTTAGTCAAGTCACCGGAAGCGATCTTGAAAGCCGGGACGAGCGGATCAAGAAAATCCACCGCTTCTTCGTCAAAAGGCGTGACCAGAAACATGACGCCAAGCCGGCACGCCAGTTCAGCCAACTCTGTGAAGACATCACGCGACAAGCACAAGCTCCGGAACCGCTCTCGCTGCGACCCATGGGTCTGCGCGATATAACTGAGCATGGGTGCCATCGGCTCGACGAGCTTGTCCGGGTCATACATCTGGAACTTGACCACGTCCGCGCCGCTTTCGGCCGCCGCGATCAGGGAGCGTCTGGCCATATCCGGATCGCCGCAGTGGTTGCTCCCCACTTCCGCGATGATCAGGGTCCGGCCACCCAGGTCCACATCGCCAATCCGCATGGCCGGTTTCCTCGCCGCCCCTTCCGCCATCAGGACTGCGTCCCCGCGTAGCCGACCGCGGAAGCCACGGGATCATACCCTCGACTCGCATCCAGGTCCGCCGACTGTTTGTGGTAGGCCAGATTCAAAATGTACCCGCAGGAGCAGCCCGGGCATTCCTTGCGGAACATGGCTTCGCAACGACGACGGTAGGCCTCGCTCTCCAGGATCTCGGCCAGCAATTGTTTCCTAATATTCCCGACCGGTGGCAATCCCCAGCAGTTCGAATATACGTCGCCGTTGGCATCAATGTCCACTCCGACATATCCCAAATGGCAAGGAATGGCCGCCTGCTTGGGGTCGTCGAAGTACCGACGCGCGTATTGCAGAGACGAAACCGTATTTCCGATGAGCCCCGGCTCGCGCTCCTTGGTTCCGACTAGATCATCAAGGACTTGATTCAGCTTGTCACGATCCTGCATCGTCATCATATCCGCTGGGATCCCTTGGAAGAAATATGTTCCTCGGTCAACAAGGTTGAAAAACAGAACTGCCCGATACTGTCGGGCCAGTTCTATCATGTCCCCGATCTCGTCGAGATTGCGTTCCATCAGCGTCATCGCCAGCTTGACCGCCACGGGCCCATCCTCCGCTCGGCGTGCCGACAGGTGCGCCAGGACCGCCAGCACCTTGCGAGTGTTGCCGGGGACGCCCCGGATGTCATCGTGAGACTCCAGCCCTTCGAGGGAGAGCACCATCTGAGTGAGACCACCGTCCAGCAACTGATCGATCTTCGCCGCCGGCAGGGAGAGCGCGTTGGTGGTCAGCCCGATAGTTGGAAACCCCAACCGCGAGGCATGCTGGACGACCGGTACCAGTTCGGCTCGCATCGTGGGCTCCCCGCCGGTGAACATCACTTCTTCCACACCGAGCGCACGGAGTTGCTCCAGGACCGACTGGAACTTGTCCATCGTCAACTCGTTCTCGTGGTGCGACTTCCAGTAGTCGCACGTGATGCACTTGCTGTTGCAGTTGTCGGTGAGCTTGACCTTCGCATAGCGGAATTCCGGCCGGATCCGAGCCAGAGCCTCGGGACCGGTCCTGCCCTGGTCGAACGCCTGGATCAGCTCGAGCCGGTTCATCTAGCTCGTCACCTTACCCGCCAACGCGCGCATCTCGGTTTTGAAACGCTCCAGTGCCTGGCCGTCGAACCCGACGTCGAAATCACGCCTAAATGCCTCCAGTGAAGCAGGAGATTGCCCGCGCTCTCCGAGAGCCCATCGCCTCAGAAGGGTGGACAGTTCGGCTCCGCTCGATACGACCAGATCGGGGGAATATCGCCGGAAAGGATGGTTCCAATCACCCCAGTAGTTCATGAAAACGACGCGTTCGCGACCAGCACAGATCGCTTCTATCCCGACCGTGGAGAGATTTGCGGTTACGATAGCGTCAACGTAAGCCATCAGTTCGTAAGTACTGAAATCGTCTTCCGAAGCCATTTGCGCGCTCCCGCCCATCCGGGCCGCGAAGTTGGCATACCAGACGCGTTCCGGCCCGCGGCCATGAAGAATAATCGCCCATTCTGGATGAGCCGACTTGAAATCCATCAATGCTTTGAATGCCTCCTCGATCAATTCCATGCTATTGAGCACAGTCAGGCCTATCGAAGGAGGGCACCACAGCAAAAGTCTCCTAGCCGAATACTTCTTGCGTAGCACTGCTCGCCGCTCTTCATTCCGGAACGCTTGATGGGTGTAATCGTTTCGTGTCACGCCGATGATGGCTTGTCTTTCAGCATAGGACCACGTTCCCTTCCAGATTCGATTGAAATAGACCGGCCCGTAAGTGCAATACGTATTGCAGTATATAAAGGCTATATACGGATTAAGCCCCAGAGAACTGTAGGAACCATGATGAATTCCGATCGTTTTGCACCCATGTCTGTTAAAAACAACTGTTCTCACGATATGGCTATTCTGATAGTCATCACACGCGTAATAGACGGTGGGCAGAAAATATTGCAGTATCAACTCTGAGTCAACGTACGCCTCAACCATCGGATAGGCTATTTCAAGTAGCTTTGCTGTTGATGGGTGCATAAATGACTGAATCGTCCACCAGAGACGGGCATAACTTGCGGGAATCTTCACTTTTAGATAAAACCCCACCGGCATACGCAATTGCCAGGTATCAACCACTAACGCCCCTTTTGCCTGGAGGTATTTGCGCCACCGAGCCTCTTTTTCTTTTCCGTACCGCCAGAATGATAGTTCGTATAACCACTGCGACGGACGAAAGCTGTCATCATCCTCAAGGTCGTCGTCGCTGACATATTGACCATCTTTCACTTCATTCTTTTCCACAATCCCACGATTAATTGGGCGAGACCAAGCCACGCGTCGTTCCACTGGCTTGGTCAATCTCAGCGGCGTCCATCTTTTGAAAGTCCTCGAATTTAGCCTGACGACAACTCCTGCAAGAGCCAGTAGCAGATACTTTGTCTTTTGCCATATCTCCCTCGAGCGAAGTGCTCCATCCAACCGGAGAATGGTCCACCTGTCTCCGTCTGATACCCCGTAGCGGGTTTCAAGCTCAAAAATATCCTGAAAAGCGGGTACAAGAATGAATCGCTGGCTGATCTGCGCGCGTAGTGCTAAAGCAGTCTTGAAGAAGTGAATCCGATCCTTCAAGTGCATGACAAGGCCTTTCTTGAGGCACAGAATCACAGCCTGCGCCCCCAAGAGCCGGGCCAGACCCTGGAATACAGGATTAGCTTTCATCTGCTCCGTATTCTTTTCCAACAGCTCGATTGCTTCCTCTCCGGCTTCAATCATTTCATCGAAATGGGAGCGGTGGGATATCCGTAGAACGCGAAGTCCCATTAGGGCTGTGGAATTCCGATCGAGAAGAGAATTCAAAGGCGATACATCATAAGTGCCCGCAAACTGCTCCCCGTATGGCTCATAAATTGCCACCGTGCCAACGTCTTTCAGATAACGCTGCACCGTGAGGTTACGAAGGAGCCTGGGATGTTCAAGATAGAGGACCGCATCCATCATCAGCGTTCCTGAAATAGATCTGGCAAACTCGCCATCGGGAGAATAAGAGATGATGCGAACTAGCTGGTTCTCAGAGATTTCGCCATCTGACCGTCGGATAGACCAATTGCTCGTCAATATGGCTCTTGGATCGGATCACCGTTTCTAACATCTCGCTGATCACGCCATCGCTGAGACATTTGGGCCGGAGTCCCAAACTCTGCAATTGCGTACACTTGGGATTATAGTAATGCTCTTCCTGTTCGATCCTTGGATTGGAAATATGATCAATCTTCACAGGAAGCCCCAGCTTGGTACCAGTATCCCTCACCAGCTCAGCCAATTTGAGGACTGAGAAGACCTCTGTAAATTGATTAAAGACTCGGTACTCTCCGGCCTTGGGAGGATTGCGGACAGTCAGGTCGACGCATTGCAGAGTATCCTTGATGTTCAGAAAGCCTCTTGTTTGCTTTCCCTTCCCATAGACGGTGAGTGGGAGTCCCATGGCTGCCTGAACGCAAAATCGATTTAGCGCCGTACCGAAAATGGAATCATAGTGAAAGCTGGTTCGGAGCTCAGGACTCAGGGCTGTCTCCTCTGTCTCGATCCCGTAGACAACGCCCTGATTCAGATCCGTCGCCCGGAGGCCCCATATCTTGCAGGCGAACATGATGTTGTGGCTATCGTGGACCTTGGAGAGGTGATAAAACGACCCGGGCTGTTTGGGGAACGGCAAGGTGTCCTTGCGACCGTTATGCGTGATTTCGATGAAGCCTTCTTCGATGTCGATGTTGGGAGTTCCATATTCCCCCATCGTACCCAGCTTGACCAAATGTGCGTCCGGGCAGCGGCTTTTCATGGCGAACAGGAGATTCAACGTCCCCAGCACGTTGTTTTGCTGCGTAAGCAACGCGTTCTCCCGATTGATCATGGAAAACGGTGCGGAGGGCTGTTCGGCGTAGTGGATGATGGCCTCGGGGTGGAATTCCTCCAGAATTTGATAGACGAACCGGCTGTTCAAGGCGATATCGCCGACGCGGTGCCGGATGGTTTTCCCGGAAACCTGCTGCCACTGGCGGACACGTTGATGAAGCGGAGGAATCGGGATCAGGGGAGTGACTCCGCATTCCTGCTCCCAGTGGCGTTTGGCGAGGCTGTCCACGACCATGACCTCGTGGCCCGCGCCTGAAAAGGACATGGCTGTGGGCCAGCCCAAATACCCGTCGCCACCCAAGACCAGTATCTTCATCCTTCCCTCCTCCCGGGTCCCGTCCCTGCGCCCGGCTCCTGAATCCGGCTTAGTGCGGCCTCCCTATTGAGCTCCCGTACCCAGGCCTCCACCCAACGGGGATCGCTCAGAGCAAACCGTTCGACGAACGCCTCCCGCGCGCTCCGCACCAGTTCTGACCTCCACCATCCCTCCGGGTCGGCGTATATGCGGACGACCTGTTTCGCCGCCGTCTCTGGATCGTCGAACAAAATTCCTGCCCGGCGAAGGGCGTTGGTATACGGCGCGGCGGCGGGAATGGTTTCCCAATGAGCCGGATTCCAGAACATGACGCAGGGAACTCCGGACACCAAAGCCTCCAGGACCGCTGTCCCGAGGTGGTCCACCACCACCAGCCGGGCGCGCTGGAGTTCATCCGTAAAATGGCCCTTGCCCTTCCGCACTCGAAGACCGGGCACCGCGTCCGTCAGCCGCTGGACCTGGTTCCACCCCAGATCGTGGGGATACGGTTGGACGACCACACGGGCCATTTCGGATCCGGCCAGGGATCGAATAAAACGGAGTTGCCAATCGAGGTACTCCACCACCTGATTCCCCAAGGGGATGAATTGCAGACGAAGAATGTTGGGATGGGTCTCGGTGGGCACGTAGAAGATGTCGGTTCCCAATGCCCGGGAAGACCGCGCCAAGGAAGACAACCGGGGATCGGGAAGGTTGCGGATTTTGGAGCTCTCCGCAAGGCCCGCCCATCCCCACGCGTACCACCGGTCGGTGATCGCCAATTCCCATTCCAGCCACGGCAGTGAAGTCAGGATTCCGTACGCGGCTCCGTGTTGGACTCCGGCCAGCCGACCCCCGCGGGCGTTCGATTCAGCGGCCAGGATTTTGAGCTCTTCCTCCACGGCCCACCCGACGGAAGAGAGCACCACGTTCGGGACTCTGCCCGCCCTTTCCAGGCAGAAATCTCGGGCCATCCCGTATCCTTCCAGAAAGAGAGAAGGAAAATTAATGGGAAGCTGGGCGATCAGGAGGCGTTCAAATTCGTCCCGCACCCGCAACCCTGAAAGCCCTCGCCTGCGTTCATCAAACAACGGCTGGGGGATCAGAGTCTGAGGAACTCTGATACGTAGAGGGACACCCCGAAACCCGATGTTCCAGAACAATTGGAACGCCTGTCCCTTGGTCAGGTAGACCCCGTCGATCACAATCTCGTGACACCGCCCAAGACTTCTGAGCCATTGCAGAGCCGCCGCGACCGCTCGATCCACCATTCGCTCTTTGGTCTTTCGATCGGCTGCCTGTGTCGGGGGTCTCGGCGCCCCTCGAACCGTGGCCGGCAGACCCAGAAATTCAGTCACCTGGGAAAAGAGCTGCAACGGGTACGCCTCGTCGTTGAAAAGGAATAACCAGTGACGGGTGTCTCTCGGAGTGACATAACACTCTGGAGCCAGCCTGCAGGTGGTGAGGGAAGGAAAGGCGCGGATGGCTTCGGTTACATGCACGAACCGACTGTAGAGGTCCGGCACATGGTAGAGCAGCCACGGCCCCAAAAGAATATTCCAATACCGGCAATCATGAGAGACCCCGTGAACGGAATTCAGGTATTGGGTCAGCTCCGCCAACAGATGCTCCCGGACCCCTCGGGTATATTTTAGCGCTCGGCCCAGTCGTTCCCGGTCATCCCAGGGATTCTCAAGGACGCGATACCGCGAGCCGACCCCTTCCAGCGTTCGGCGATAGGGCATGCACCAGGGGCCCAACAGGAGGAGTTCCTGATCGCCCTCCCAAAATGTTGTCCAGGCGGTGGTGACGAGAAACATGACAGGTTGAACCAGTGACTTAGGATTGGAGACCGGCCAGATGGGTCCACTCCACCTGCGGAGGGGAACCAGCATCGGGATGAATGGGCGGACCGCCGAGTGCGGCGTATGTCTTGATAACCTGAGCCTTGGATTCGGCGCCGAGCAAAAAGTAGGGGTCATCGCGGATCCAAACGGTCAGATAAGACACCAGGTCCTCCAAACGACTGAGCTGGAGATACCCGTAATTCACGGGCTGCCTGTTGACGAGGCCCAGGCCGTGGAGCCGCTCGCCCATGGGCAGCAAGTCCAACTGCGGATCCATCTCAAGGTCTCGGGCATACATCCAAACGCTGACGTGCTCCTCGTGAGCATGGTGTCTTCGAATTCCTTTGAACTCCTTCATGTATCGGTAAGGAACGCGAAGCCGTTCCTCAACGAGATGCACGATGCTCGCGTATTGGAACGAGGCACCGATCAAGAGCAGCTTGCCTCCCAGCCGAACCAACATGTCAAACGGGCTGCCCGGGCCGAAGCAGGTCACGCACCGGCCGCCAACCACCCGCCCAGCCAACGGCCCGACGGCGGCCACCGGGAGGATGGGATCCAAACTTCGTCGAGCTTCAGGCCTCGTTCGAACGTATTCGTTCAAAACGCCCATGTTATCGCAGGGGGTGTGTTGCACGTCGAAGACCTGGCCCTTACAGAAGCCATGGTTGAAGGTGGGAAACACCATGGTGCCTTCCGGTCCCAACACCCCCCGAAGGCCCCGATAGAGCATGGCCACCCCGCCCTCCAGTGCACCGAGAAATTGGACGGCGGAATGAACCATCAGCAAGTCTCCAGCCTCCACCCCTACCCTCATGAGGTGGTCCACCCACTCGTACGGGTTCAAGCTCTTCACTGGGGACATTCTGTCAGCCAGTTTCGTAAGGGTTCTGGCCAGCCGAGGGGGTCTACCCCGTGTTGGGCCAAAAGCGCGTATGCGCACCGTTCAAACCCGAGTCCGAGGCAGGCAGTCTGAAGATGGTGGCCGGCGGCGTCCCGGATGTTAAGGCCCTTGGTGAAAAAGTCCAGGTGATAGTTGATGGAGCCTCCCGCGATCGTGCCTCCCTGGAATGGCAACTTCAACCGAATCTCCTGCTTGAGATCAAAGGCGGACTGGAATATAGCTTGGGAGGCGAATTCGCTGACGAAAAAGGGATCGGTGGCGCTTTCGATCGAGTAGGCCAGCTTCAGGCTGTCGAGCAACGAGACCGCTTCCTCCAGGCATTTCGCTCGGGCGTTCAGCACAAACTCCCGTGTGCCCACGAAAACGATCTCCCTCATACTGAATTCCCACAGACGCTCCAGTCCTCTGAAGTTTCCGGCCTCGTATCGAAAGCACCGGCCCAGGGCGGTAGCGATGCAGGGATGGTTCTCGAGAATCCGATCCCTGAGCATGCCGTAAAAATGAAAACAGACCGAGGGGGACAGGGCGTTTTCCGCCCCGGTCACGTGGCTTGGATTGATATCCAAGCGGGAATCGCGGCAGGCCGCTTGTTTTGAAAACGCCTCGATCAAGTCCAAGTCTTCCCGTAGATGAAACACGAGCGACAACGCATGAGGGAAAGACCTGAAGTACCTCACCCTCTCAAGAATGTCCACGTTTAACAAGGCCGGGAACTGGTACTGGACTGCCCCAAAGCGTCGGGCCATGGCGAGCACCCGGGCATCGAAAAAGCTCGCCAATTGGCAGAGCAAGGGGCCCAGGATATAGGAGCCTCTATTCTCTTCCCAGACCTGACCAGTCCGTTGAAGGAGGGGCAGGGGGTCCTGGGAAAAAGGAACGGGTCGGTTCAGATGATCCACATAGATCCGGTGAGCCCGAACGTCGCTTCCCGCGCACATCGTGGTCACGACCTGATGGACCCGGTTCGAGAGACTCTCGTGCTCAACCCGGGCTCCTGGCTTCAATTTCAACCGTACGGAATCCCCGGATCCGGCAATGTAGACCTCTGACACGGATTCATGAAGGTAAAACAGTTTGGCACGGACGTCTCCTACCAAATTGGCCGGAATCGCCGAAGAAAGAGGGATATCTACTTCCGTCTCAGCCATGGAACCTTGGCCCTCAATCATGATATTCCCGACCCTCCGATTCCGATCGCTTTTTGAATGGCGCCCACTGTCAGCAGTTGAGCGATGCGCTCGGGTGTGATCTCTAGGCTGAATTCCTTTTCCAACGCCACCATGAGACTGATATGTCCCAAGGAATCCCATTCGGGAATCGACCCAAAGCTCAATTCATCCCTGATTTCCGTGGTCGGCTTGTTAAACGTATCCGCCACGACCTCGTATACCGTTTTGCCCATGATTCCTGATCCTTTGGCGCTCAACCCCGCTCTTCGCTTAACACCGCCATTCTCCCGATCCCTACGAGAGGCGTATGGCGGACCCCAGACCGGCACAATGCCATCCTTCCCTTCCCGGCATCCCGTTAATGGTCCGAATATGGACGGCCCCCACCCCACAGGCCACGATGGGGCCCTCCTCGTCGACCGCCACAATGTCGCCGGGAGCGGCCCGGTGAGCAACCGAGGCCTGTTCCACATCCAGGCATTCCACCACCCTTTCCCCGCAGGCTGCCCACGGCGTTCGAAGGGGGTTCTTGAATGGTCGAAAATCGAGCGCCCGGACAAAACGCTCCACCGCCTCCGAAGGCCATTGGAAATTGATCCGCGCCCCGAATGGAACCTCCCGTCGGTAGTATTTCCGTTGGGCCAAATCCTGGGAAGTCTCGGTTAAGGTTCCGGCACGGAGGATCTCCACCAAGCGCTTCACCACTTCGCGCGAGGCCAACCCGCATTTGGTATACACCGACAACCCCGTATCTCTCGGGGTCAATGGAAACGTGGCGATCGCCAGGACGTTTCCTACGTCAATCCGCTGGGTCATGCGGTGGAGAGTCACCCCATGTTCGGACTCTCCATTGATCACGCTCCAGACATAGGGGTAGAAGCCGGCGTATCGGGGAAGAGGGCCAGGATGAAGGTTGAACGCGCCCAACTTGGGCCAGGCCAGAAACGGATCGGAAAAAATAAAATCTGTGGTGACATTCAGTAAAAGATCCGGAGGAGTTGGCAGGCACCCAGTGCCCCGTTTTCTCAACTCTTCAAACGTGATAGCCGGCAAGGAGAACCGCTGGCACACCCCCCGGAGTCCCTGGTCCTGGTCAGGATGGACCACCAAGGCGATCTCGATAGAAGGTTCCGACAGGAACTCACGCAGGCACACCTGGGCGGGGGTTTCATTTCCGCAGAACACCATACGGTAGGAGTGCGCCTGGTCCATCAGGCGGAAAGACGGAAAACCACAGGCGACCACCAACACCCAACCTCGGAACCCTTTACCGCCCGCTCCCCCATTGTGGTTACCGAAACCGTGGGACCCCTAGGAGCCATTGAGGTACCGGTGGGCGGTGGCCCCGGACCGGGGATCGTGCTGCACCACGGTGGTGTTCCCATAGGCATCATTGGCCGCAATCCCGATCTGACTCACTGCTTCCAAAGGAACCGACATCTCATCAAAGGTATAGGACCAGCGACGTCCCCCATGGTACGCCCAGTTGTCATGCAGGTAGCGGGCCTCATGCGTGCGGATCGCTAAAAATGGTTGCGCTCCCCACACGTCGGTGTCCGCTTCCACCGTCAAGACGGACCCCTTCCATGACAAGGAAAACCGAACCGGGGCCTTGGGAGGCAGATTCAACACCAACCGCATCCCTTCCACCGCATTGCAGAGGCGGAACGGCACGCCGGTCCGCTGCTCGGCAGTCTTGAGCAGGTCGTAACATTTCGCGATCTCACCACGCATGTCCCGATCATCGTGGTTGGTCACCCCCAACAAGGTAGGCAGCCCGGCCCGGGCACGGTCGAAGGCTTTATCCACTTCCCGCTGAGAGAGAGAGCCGAGGCGAGAATCCAGGTTCAGGCATCGGGCGATCCACCGGTTGAGGGTTCCCTTGACCTGGTAGTCATACAAGGAGGGATGGTAGACCTCCCACTCCCGCGTGGCCCTTCGCCAGTCGGAAAGCCGGCCTTCCTGAAAATCCGGCTGCTGGTGCTCATCCTCGGGCTCCATCGCCTGGTTTCCGTAATCGAACGGAATCCACTGCTCCAGCCAGAGATTGATGTCAGGCCGTTCAATGTTGCCCCCAGGTCGGTAGACCGCGGGCCAACTGCCGAGATCAATCACCCGTCGCGTCAATATCTGGAGGTGGTGATTGGTGTAGCTCCAGTTGGTGCCGAAAAAATGGGCCGCGTGCGAGAAGGGCACTCCGTGATAATGCCAGCACAGCCCGTCCCGCTCGCAACCGGACCGGGCCACTTGATCTCGATAGTACCGATATACCACGTGATAGCCCAGGGCCTTTCGCCTGGGATTGTCCTCGAAACCCACGCTGTCCAGGCAAAACCAGTTCAGAACATAGGGTCTCCCGAACGAATCTTTAATCCGGCCACGAAAGGAGGGATCGAGCACTTCCTGCATGGCGGTGTCGATCTGGTCCCATGTGGATAGAAAGGCCAGGCGCTTGGGGGAGACGCAATCGGCGACGGCCGCTTCCCGACCCCCAAGATCCAGCTCCTGCCGCTGCAGAGCTAGGAGAGTGGCCCGATCCGGCGTGAGTCGGATGCCGAACAATTTCTCCACCCGCTCGAAGGTGGCTTCCAAGGATTCGAAGAGCGGACCTTCCGCATCCACGCAGTGGACGACGTACACCGGGTTCATCCTCTTTCACCACTTCCCGGAGGGTCATCCAGGCAACAGCTCAACCGCAGGGCATCTGGATACAACCGACCGCAGCGGCTTTGGAGGCATTCGTTGTACGTTCGAAAGACGGGCCGAACCGGCGGGCCTTCGAGCAGCCCTTCCACGGTTTTTTCCTCAAGCGCCCTCGCGTACACCACGCAGGCCGCTTCCGCCGCTTCGAGGGTTTGAGCGAGTTCCGATTCGCCATGCCGGTAGCAGGGGCAGATCCAGTTCAGGAACACGCCCTTCTTGAGCAGTTCCTGAAGAAACAGGGCCCGGTAGGCAGGGGACGGCTGGCCTTCAGAGTCCAGCAGATTAAGGACCGGCCGGCACGAGAAGTCTCCGGTCGCCTGGACATAGGAGGAGATTCCCTGTTGGCGAGCCAGGTGGTTGATTCCCTCCATCAGACGGGTCCCGATGGCGTAGAGTGTCTGGATCACGTCCCGCTCTTGGTAAAACCGAATCGTGGCCAGCCCGGCCGCCAGAGCCGACTGCTCCGCGCCATTGGTCGTGGATAGCAGAAAACACCGGGGTTGCGTGTGACCGAGTCCTCCCCGCTCCATATATCGGCGACAGCCGACGAGAGCGGCCAGCGAATATCCGTTCGCCAGCCCCTTGCCCAAGGACATCAGATCCGGCCGGACCCCGGTAAGGGTCCATGAGCCATGAAGGCTGTACCGAAAGGCGGTAATGACCTCGTCAAAAATCAGGAGGGTCCCGTGGTGGTCACACAGGGCGCGTAGGCGTTCCAAAAAACCGGACCGGGGCTTCACCTCCCGAAAGGGCTCCAGGATGACCGCCGCCAATTGGCGTGGATGCTCCGCAAAGACTCGTTCCACGCTCTCAAGATCGTTGTACCGGAAGGGGACTGCCAGACGACTGACGGCCTCGGGCACCCCGGCCTTCATCGCGGTGGTCCCGATGAACCAGTCGTGAATGCTCAGGAAGGGAGCGGCGTGGTCATACGCCACCAAGTCACGGCTGGTGACGGCCCGGGCCAACCGAATGGCGGCGGTGTTGGCGTCGGACCCGTTTTTGCCGAATTTCACCATCTCCATCCCTTCAAACAAACCCACGACGGCTTCGGCCGCGTCCACTTCCAAAGGCGAGGGGCGAGAAAAGTTCTGGCCCCGACGGAGAGCCTCTATGGCCGCATCGTCAATGGCATCTTCAGCGTGGCCGATCAACACGTTTTGGATGCCCATGCCCCAGTCCACGTATTCCCGGCCGTCCACATCCCAGACCCGCCCGCCTTTTCCACGGACGAAGGCCCTGGGCGCGTTCCTGGGAAACTGGTCATCCCCCTTGGAGTAGGTGTGGGCTCCGCCGGGAATCAACCGGTGGGCGCGCTCAGCGAAGTCGCCGGAAGCTGTCTGGCTCCGGGGAACGAAGGCGTCTATCTTGAGCATGGGCATGGTCCTTGAGGTCCGTTCAGTGCAGGAGCGAACCGGCCCTGAACATCCCACGGGCAGGGCGGCCGTCCCAGACGAAAGCTGGACGGCCTTCGCGTACGCGTCGAGCAGCATCCGGAAGTTTTGTCTCCAATCGGCCCTCGCCCGGGCCACTCCGACGTTGGTCTCCCGCATTGCTGCAATTGGAGCGTCGGGGGCGAGGGAGGCCTGCATAGCGGCTGCCAGAGACTCTGCATCCCCGGGCTTGAACAGCCAGCCGTTCTTCTCAGGGGTCACCCACTCTCGGTTTCCCGGCGCGTCGGCCACGATCACCGGAAGCCCGCAGGCCATGGCCTCCAGGAGAGAAATCGAGGTGCCGTCGGCGGGCACGCTGCTGACGTAGACATCCGCCAGGTTGTAGTAGTCGGGCAGCAGTCCGTTGGGCACCTGTCCTGCCAGGTGGACGCGGTCCCGCGAGCCGGCGGCGGCGATTATGTCGTGGAGGCACGGCCCAAGCGAGCCGTCGCCCAAGAGTAGTAGCCGCGCGCGGCTCGATCGTTCGGCTAGGCGAAGAAAGGCCGTGAGCAGCCGATCAACGTGGTAATGCGGCTCCCACGACCGCGTGGAGAGGAAGACCCACGCGTCTTCCCAGCCCAGCCGTCTCCGAAGGTCGAGCGAGGAGACGCGTGGCTGGAACGTCTTGAGATCGACGCCCCAGGGATAGGTGACAATCCGGTCATCGGGAAGACCTGAGAGGGCCCGGACCTTGTCCCGCACCGCCCGGCAATCTCCGATGACCACATCGGCCCTGCGCAGCGTAAAACGGGTGGCCCACGCCCGGACGGGATTCCGGTCGGCGTCAACCAATACGTCCGACCCCCAGGACATCACCACCAAAGGCTTCACCCCCGCCAGGGCAGACAGGAACCCGCAGGACGGAACCGGCCCCGCATGCACCAACTCGGGACGCACCTCGCGCATTACCCGACGGAAATCCCGAATCAGCCGGACCCATTCCCATGGAAAAACAGGTCGGTGGATTCTCTTCCAGGCGATCATCCGAACACCCTGCGGAATGTCCCGCTGCTCATAAGCCACCGGGCCGCGCTGCAGCCGCAAATATGCCACCTGGTGCCCGGCCCCGACCAAACTAGTCAGATACCGCCAGTCATGCGGCGTATAATCCCGTGAAAAGTACAGCACCCTCATGGATGACTCCAGTCGGTCCGCCTATTCCAAGTGGCTCCACGTCAGGTGTTGGCCTTCCTTTAGTGGGAGGCGCACCCGCCGGCCTACCACCTTCGGAAGATCCCATGGCGGAATCGAGCCTTCGGGAGCCGGTCGCAGCACATGAAGCAGGTTCCGGGTCAGCACCGTGCCCGGCTTGAGATCCCGGGCACTCCGTAAACACCGGCGCTGGACGATGACCGAGGCGATCTCGTTGGCTTCGATCTTCTTGGCTCCGTCCCCCAGCGCGGCCTCCAGCTCTCTGGTCCGATCCACCATCTCATTCCATGAGGCGGGGTCCATCGAAAACCCGTGGTCCGGTCCCTCGCGCCTGGGGTCATCGGTAAAGTGCTTCTCCACAACACGGGCGCCCAACGCGACCGCCCCCAACACCGTGGCGTGCCCCGGCGTATGATCCGAAAGGCCCAGCACGACCTCGGGGAACATCGCCCGATACGTGCGAAGGACGTTCAACTGAATGTGTCTGAAGTTTTCAGAATTCCCGGTGTAATTGGTGTTGCATTGCATCAGGACGAGTTGCGGATTGATCGCCTGGATGACCGCGACCGCCTCCTGGACCTCATCGCTCGTGGAGGCGCCGGTGGCCAGCATCACCGGTTTGCCTTTTCTGGCCACTTTTTCCAGCAGGTCGTGCCATGATATATCGCCCGAGCCGATCTTGAACACTTCAACGAACGGATCCAACATATCCACGGCACCGAAATCATACGGAGCGGAGAAATAATCCACGCCGACCCGTTGGCATTCAGAGTGGAGTTCTTTGGTCCATTCCCACCGGAGCGAAGCCTCCTCATAGATCTGATACACAGGTTTGTTCCAAACTTCCTGGTGGGCCAATTGGCCACCAAGCGCCTTGAAGCCGAAGCGACTGACGATTTCCGGGGCTCTGAAATTTTGGAATTTGGCGGCATCAGCCCCGGCTTCCTTGGCCAACCGAATCAGACGTTTGGCTCGCTCCAGATCCCCGTCGTGGTTCGCGGCAATATCCGCCACGAAATAGGTGGGCTCTCCGTCACCGACCCACCGATGGCTAATTCGAACGTGCGGCATGATGGCTTACCCTGAGGGGTGGCAGGCTCCCTGCAAGGTGCTCGGCGCCAACCTGGTCCGACGCCGGGCCACCTCCCCGCAGGTTTCCAACTCCCAGAACCGGCGTATTCCTTCCTGGACCGTAGGCATGGGGACGTTCAGGGCTTTTTCCGCCCGGGAAGAATCCAGGCTCGTGTCCCGGGGTCGGGGAGCCCGAAGCCCAGCCACATCAACGGAGACAGGGTCCACCAAGGCAGGATCCAAACCGACCGTCCGGGCGATCAGCCTGGCAAATTCACACTTAGTGACTGCATCCCTGGCGCCGAGGTGAAGGCGCCCTCGAAGGCCGAGTTCGATCGCCGCCAGCATCTTTTCGACCAGCATATCCACCAGCAAGGGCGAGAACACCACGTCTTGAAAGCCCGGGACCCGGTTCCCACTCTGGAGGCGACCCAGTACCCATTCCGCGAGGGTCTCCTTCGGCCCGTGGTTCCATCCGAAAAAATTGGTGCGGATAATGAGATGGTCCGGCATCTCCCGACACACCACTTGCTCGGCCGACCATTTGGACCGCCCGTATGCGTTGATGGGGTTCGGCTGATCTTCCTCCGAGTACCCGCCCCGTCGCCCGTCAAAGACCGAATCAGTTGACACATACACCAGGAACGCCCGGACCCCGACCGCGGCCCGGCAAAGGCGGGCCGTCCCGCGCACGTTGACCTCCATCGCGGCCTCGGGGTGGTCCTCGCAAAAATCCACCCCGGTTTCCGCGGCACAATGCACCACCACGGCCGGCCTGGAGGAAGCGACCACTTCCTCCACCTGCTCCGGGTTCCTCAGGTCCAGAACGAATGAGCCGGTTCCGGGTAAAGCCAAGCCGGGGGTCCGGTGGCCCGCGACCACCGCAAAGCGGTGGGACGCCTTCTCCACCATGGTGGCCCCAAGAAGGCCCGTGCTTCCGGTCACCAACATCCGCGGAAGCAACCTCACGCCTCCCCGATCAGTTTTCGGAGTTCACTCTGAGTGAGCCAGCTCGAATTGGTGTGGCTTTCGAAGCTGAACCCGTCCGGTACCAGCTTCCCACCTTCGGGATGGTCGTGGTTCCACCACGGGAACAGGGGCTGGATGAGAAACATTTCGTCGAACTCCACCGTGTTCCGAGCCTCATCCGGAGAAATCAACACTTCGTGGAGCTTCTCCCCCGGGCGAATGCCGGACACGCGCACTCGGCATCCCGGGGCGACGGCTTCCGCCAAATCGAGGATTCGCATGCTCGGTATTTTCGGAACGAAAATCTCGCCCCCCCTCGCTTGCCCGGTGCACCGAATGATGAACCGGACCGCCTGATCCAAGGTGACCCAGAATCGGGTCATTCGCTTGTCGGTGATGGTTAGACACCCGGTTTTTCGCTGGTCCTGGAACAGGGGGATGACGCTCCCACGGCTGCCGACCACGTTGCCATACCGGACCACGCTGAACCGCGTCGGCCGGGTCCCCGCGTAGGAGTTGCCGTCCACAAACAGCTTCTCGGCCACTTGCTTGGTAGCCCCGTAGAGATTGACCGGGTTGACCGCCTTGTCCGTAGAGAGAGCAATGACCCGCTGGACCCCGTTATCAATGGCCGCGTCAATGAGGTTCTGGGCCCCCAAAATGTTGGTCTTGACTGCCTCGAAGGGATTGTATTCGCAGGAGGGCACCTGTTTGAGGGCGGCGGCGTGGAAGACGAGGTTGACTCCGTGCAAGGCACGGTGTAGGCGTTCCCGGTCCCGTACGTCACCGATAAAATACCGGACGGGGGACTCTTCCGTATCCGGGTATTTCAAACGCATTTCGTGCTGCTTCAACTCATCCCGGCTGAAGATGATGAGCTTCTTTGGACGGTATCCGGCCAAGAGGATTTCGAGAAACTTCCACCCAAAAGATCCCGTCCCGCCCGTCACCAGGATAACCTTGTCATTCATGAGCCCCTCGCCCTTCTTTTCACCACTCTCATGCTCTTTATCCTTCATCTAATCCGATCGCCATCCCCAGCTCTTCAACCAACCCGGTCAGATCAGCGTACCAACTGTCGGGGCCATTTTCAGGCGGAGAATAATCTCGATAAGTCTTTTGCCGTCGGCCAGATCGTGGCCGGTGGGGGTCTGCTCTCTCACCGCATCCAGGAAATGACGCATCTGAGTCAGGTACATGTCGTTCAGATCCGGTGTCGATTCCACGGTGATCACGTTCCCTTGAGTGGATCGGGGCGGGAGTTCCTTTAACTGGGCCGGGGCATACACCCATTCAATGACGCCCTGGTCGCCGACCACCCGGGCCGTACACCGGTATTCCCGTTGGAGGTAATCCAGGTGGACCGACCCAAGCACCCCGGATTCGAAGAAGATTAGGATCTCGGCCACGTCCTCGGTTTCGATTTCCAGATGGCTCCGCTTCGTGTAAAAACAGGTTCCGTCCATGATTTCTCCGAAGATCCATCGGAGGTAGTCGAGTTCGTGGGTCCGATCCAACAGCAACCCTCCACCGGAGCCTCGTTTCGCAGGATAGGTCTCCCGGTAATCCTCGTAGGGATGGGATAGGGGAAGATAAAACCCGAATTCAGCGCGGACTGAGAGGACCGTGCCGATCGCTCGGTCCTCCACCAGCCGTTTCACCCTCAGAAGGCCCTCGTCGAATCGATAGTTGCAGGCCACCATGGTCACCAGACCCTGGGCGCGGGTGAGGGCCATTAACTCATCCACTTGGTCAAGGGAGTGAGAGAGGGGTTTTTCGACGAACAGGTGGCAGCGCCGCCTCGCGGCCTCCAGGGCCACGGGAATGTGAGAACCCGTCGGGGTGGCGACTATGACCCCGAAAGGGTTCCGGTCCAACGCTGATTCCAGGGTTGGAAAAGCTATGGCGCCGGTTTCCCGTTCGGCGGCCGCCCGACGGTCCGGCCGCGGGTCAACAGCCAACAGATCCAGAACGCCCAAGGCCCGGAGGTTTCCCAGGTGCCGACGGCCGATCGATCCGCACCCGACCACCAACCATTTGTCCTTGTTGTTCTTCAATGGAGAAACGCGGAGGAACCGAACCTCGCCATCCGGAATGGTCGGCGCCTCCTAGTCGGTTTGCTCAACCTGGTAGTTCCGAAAGAAATAGGAATGAAACCTATGGTAGAGGGTCCGATCCAGTTGGAACGAGTAAAAACAGGTCCGGTTCCGAGCCTTCGCAAGAAAAGCAAACAGGAAATACAAGAGCCGGTGGCTTCGTTTCTTGAGCATGTGCTCCCCGAGCCGAACGCCGGATTCAATGCTTTGGTAAAATGAAATCGCCCCGGCCAGCTTGTAATTGGGCTGCCAGGGCCGATCCAGTTCCGCATAGGTAAACATCGCAATATTCTCCGGTCTGGTCCATTCCAGGAGGGTCTGGGGTTCATAAAATAACTTGTTTTGTTTGAGTTGCTCGGTGACGGGAGTACGGGGATAGGGACGGAAGCTTTGAACACCGCAGATAAAGGTCTTGTATTTCCGCAGGCGCCGAATGAGTCGCGCCGTAGCGTATAGGTCTTCTTTTGTTTCCCCCAGGTATCCTGTGATGAAGCTGGTCCGAGAAATAATGCCGTGCTTGTCCAGAATCCGGACCGCACGTTCACAGTCCTCCACTTTCAGGCCTTTCTTCATGAGATCGAGCATCCGTTGGGAGCCGCTCTCAAAGCCCAAGGTACATTGAATCATGCCGGACTCTTTTAGAAGCCGGGCAAACTCGTGGTTAATTAAACGGTCTTCTTTGAAATAGTTGGCCCGGACCTCAATGTCGTAGGTGAATTTCACTCCGCTGGCGATGATCCCCTCCGCGATCCGGCGTATGCGAGCCACGCTGACCGGCATATTGTCGTCAACAATTTTCACGTGGCTCAGGTCGTATTTCCTGACCATGGCGATCAGCTCGTGGACGGTTTTCTCGGCGCTTTTCGCGCGAAACTTCCAGTTCTGGGTGGACTGGATTTCGCAAAATGTGCACTCCTCGGGACACCCGCGGCTGGACTCGTAGGGCAGCCATCGCAGGTTGGTGTGAATTTCGGCACCTTTGTCGGTCAAATACCCGGAAATAAAATTTTCCAGGCCGGGCATCAGGTCGTAATTGGGAAGCGGCAATTTTTCTACGTCCGCTTTGGGAGCCCAAATGATTCTGTCCGCCGGGACCCGGAACGTGCTCAAGGGATTTTGTCGTCCGCTCAGGTGATCCGCGATCCCCACGATGGTCTCGTCCCCTTCCCCCGCAATGACAAAATCAGCCAGCCCGCTATTGGCCACCTGATCGGGCAAGAGCGTGGTGTGCCAACCGCCCCAGAGAATCGGTACGTTGGGAAGTTCCTGCCGGATCAACTGGGCCGCCGCGACCGCGGACGGCACCTCTGTTGTAAGGGCCGTGATACCGATCATGAGGGCATTTTTACCCTCATCCATCAGCTCATCTTTGAAGGTCTGAGGATTGGCCACTTCCGAGACGATTCTGACTCGGTAGCCGTGCGCCTCCAGGGATGAGCCTACAACAATTAATCCCAGGTTGGGATAATTGTTGTAGGCCATGACATTCTTGGGGTGGAACAGGACGACGGTATCGCTCACCGTTTCATCTCGTCGCCGCTGTGAGATGCAGGAGAGTCAGCCTGAAACAATGTGGCCAGAGCATCGAGAAACTGGCTGTATTCGACCACGCGCCCCCGTTTATCGTAGATGACTGTTCGCGGGCCGTATCGGACGACTCGAAACTCGGGAATTGAGAGGAGCATGTCCCCGTACGTTTCTACACTCTTCATGGCCACATTTTTATTGATATTAATCAGGTGAGGGTTATCGTCTAAGAACGTATAGACATCGGCCAGATCAAAGGGACGCCCCTCATAGAGAGCATCGAAGATGAGCTCGAACAATTGGAGATCGTCAGGATAGTCCAGTGTGAGTCGAATTTCTGGACGACACACTCGTTCCCGCATCGGAAATCCCTTGGTACGAAAATCGCCTAGATGTTCCTTGATGTATTGGGTGATGGCCGGACCACGGTAGTGCTCATGGCTACGACGCAGCGCTGCGACGGAGATTACCTCGCTGGTGGTCCCTTGGGTCATGGTCATATTATTGGCGTACAGATAATCTTCTCCCTTGTAGGAGAGGCAGAACGCAGAAGCGAGATCAATATCAAACACTGGACTATCGCAAGTCACTCTGATAACTGCGTCTGCCGCTTCTTGTTCAGCAATGGCGATGTGTCGTTCCAGAATATCTTCTTGAGCCCCCATATAGGCCTTGGCGCCATACCGGAGCGCTTCTTCGACTAGCGCTTCGTTGTCAGGTGTCTGCGCTGTCGCTAAATAAACTGCCGACAGTCCCTGAACCTTTTGCATGCGTTCTAGGTGATGCGCCAGAACTGTTTTCCCGGCCAACAGCTTCATGACTTTTCCAGGAAGGCGGGTAGACGCCATCCGCGCCGTTATGATTCCGACAATTCTCATTCAAATAGGAGCGACCGCGTGTGCGTCTATCTCGACGGCGACAGCTTGACAGATCAGATGAACCAGGAGCACAAGCCGATATCGTTTGTCCTTGCGAACCAGAATCCCTTTGACCCCTGTCAATGGTCCGCGAATCACTTCGACGGGCATGTCTTCACGAAAACACGGATGCGAGTCATACCGGAGGGGTCTGGCCATCAGGGTCTTGAGCGAGTCGATTTCCTCAAACGAGATTCATCCCTCGAGCCACGAAACCATCCTTCGTGCGGCCCGCACGCGGTTCACGGCCGAGTCGGTGGATCGGTTTCCGGCATACGGGTCGGCGCTGTCCATGACCTGCCGGTGCCGGAAGAGGGTCTGACCCGTCATGCCCGCCCCCGGCTCTCCCCGACCCGGGGAGCCGTCCGGTTTCTGCCCCCGTGCGGCCCAGCCGGCGATGGTCTCGAGCTGCGTTACGCGCATGCCCTCCAGGCCGCTTCCCTGCAGGAGGCGGGCAACCCCATCACGGCTGTACCGGATCTCGATCGGGGCCCAAACCGATCAACCAGATCGCCCTGAACCGAGAAGAGCGAGGTGCCGAAGTTGAATGGCATCCGGTCACCTAGGGACCGCGTCGGCCCGAGCTGGGATGGAGAAGCCAAGGACGATGAAGGGTGAGATCAGATAGCAAAGCGCACTGAGCAGGCGGGGCTGCAGTTTCGTGGTCAGTTGCCTGAGCGCCGCGGCATGGACGACCAGATCCACTCCGTAGAACGCCCGGTTCAGCCGGTCGCGATCCCGCACGTCCCCGATGAAGTATCGGATGGGCGAGTACCCGGTATCCGGGTACTTCAGCCTCATCTCGTGTTGCTTGAACTCGTCCCGGCTGAAGACGATCAGCTTCTTGAGTTGATATTCGGCCAGGACGATCTCCACAAACTGTTTCCCGAACGACCCCGTCCCACCGGTGACCAGAATTGTCTTCCCATCGAGTCCCATTGCGTCTCCCTACCCGGGTTCAGAACACATCGAGGTCGGAGTCCCCGCCGTTGAGGAACCAGCGCTCCGGCTCTGCCGGCTCCGTTGCGTCCACGCCCTCGCCGTCGTCCGACCGCATCCAGCGGATCGGGCTCGGGGCCCGCAGGAAGCCGGCCCCGGCCAACCTTCGCTCGATCGCCGGTTGTCGGATGGTGCAGCGCAGGAACGCCGGACGCCCCTCCGGTGACCCGGCCAGCCACTCCTCGGCTCCGGCGAGCAACGCATTGATGGCGACGGTGTCATCGGGACGGACCAGCACCTCAGTGACGAATCCGGCCGGCAGACCGCGCGAGCGGCCTCGACGTATGACGATGACGCCGCGCATCGCGTCCCCGGCCCTCGCCGCGACAACATGGTAATGATGGGTCGGATGGTCCTCGTATCGCCAGCGCATCGTTTCCGCCGTGCGGCGGACTACGCAAGGGAAGAGCGGCTCGATGCCGGCCCACCAGCGATCGAAGCGGTCGTCGAACCGCTCAAGCGGAACCACTTCGACCCCTTCCCTTCTGTACCCGAGGCGCGCAACCCGCGCACTCAAGGATTGCCCGGACCGGATCGCCGCCCCGACGAGCCGCCGGCGCAGCGGAGTCCAGGGCAACGTCTCGAGGACGCGGGAGGGTTCATAGAGCTTCACGTAAAGCGGAAGGGTCCCACCGTCCAGGAACCCCAGTTGCCGGAACAGTGAGGCGGATTGTTCGTTCATGCCGGCTACGAGCAAGGGACGCCCGACGGCCTGCCGGGCCGCCAGCACGAGAAGGGCGCCGACGCCCAGGCTTCGGACCTCCGGCGCGACGATGAGATCCCTTGCCCAGGCAACCGGAACCGCTTGCCCCCGAACCACCGCCACGGCGGGCAGCATTCCCAGGTACCCAACGATCCGATCTCTGAGCCGACAGACCCAGGCCGGCGTCTCACCCTCCATCTGGACCGGGCTAGAATTATAGAGCCACCGCCACCGGCGTTCGACCAGGGTCGGATCCTGGAAACTGCTCGCCAACGGCTGGTCGGCGTAGGCCCGTCTGAAAAAATCGCACACCTCCCCGAGCCGATCCGGTTGCATGCGCTCGACGGGCAGGGATGACGAGAACCGCTGTAGGAGTGCGGCCTGAGGCAGGGAGGCGGCGGGGGAGGGCCTCATGCCGACACCCGCTGGTTCGCCGATGAGGAGAAGCGGGTCGGACGGGTCTGGCATCGCTGCACGAAGGCGTACCAGTCGTAGCCGCCTCGCAGTAGCAACTCGAATTCGGGAATCCGTTCACACCAGCAAACCCGGGACCGCCGGAGCAGGAAGCGATCGGTCCCTTCGGTGTTGGCGCCAAAGACCGTCGTAAAGGCGCCGGCGAAGCCGGCCGCTTCTACGGCGGTGCGCGCGGCCCTATCCCAGGCATCGTAGGCGCCAAAGGGGTAAGCGAATAGGGAGACCGGACCGCCCAGACGGTCCTCCAACCTCCGCTTGGCGCCCTCCGTCTCTTCGGCGAGGCGGTCCGGGTCAAGGCCGGCGAGCCGCCGGTGCGTGGCGCTGTGGCAGCCCACCGCGATCAGGCCGGTCGCCAACATCTCGCGAGCCTGCTCCCACCCCAGATAGGTACCATCCCCCCCGGTGTGGACCCGGTTAAGCCGGCCGTCCAGCGCCGCCGTCACGAGGAAGACCGTTGCGGGAAATCGGTGCTGCTGTAGGACCGGCAGGGCCAGCTCAAGGTTGTCGGCGTATCCGTCATCAAAAGTCAGCACAATGGTCCTCTGCGGGATCGGTTGGCCGCGCCTCAGCCGTTCCACAATGTCCGAGGCCTCCACAACTCGGTAGTCGTTCGCCGCCAGGTAGGCCATCTGCTCTCGGAAGAGCGAGATGGGCGTTGTCATCTGCTCCGGGTCATGCCGGAACTGGGGAGCGATCGAGTGATACATGAGGACGCGCACCGCTTCCCCCGGCGTGCCCCCGCCACAGATTTGATAGAGCCTGCTGACGCTCCGTTTCGCCGCGACCTTCGCTTCGGAGACAGACAGCCGCCCCATCACTCGCCTGCTCCGCCGTCAACTGGAATGGATACGCCATTGATCTGCGAGGCCCTGGGCGAGAGCAAGAACGAGATGATCTCGGCGACATCCTGCGGCTCGATCAGCCGGCCCGTCGGCATCTTGGCCGTCATTGCTCTGCGCCCTCGTTCGGACATTCCCTCGTTGAGACCGAGCGGGACCATCGTTGGGACTACCACGTTCACGGTGGCTCCCTGCGCGGCCAGATCAGCCGTGAGGAGCCGAGCGACGTGCTCCATGGCTGCCTTGCCCAGGGAGTACGCGCCGAACTGGGGCTGGGGGCGTCGAGAACCAGCGGTAGACCCCAGCAAGACCATCCGTTTCACTCGAGACCCCGGCTGGCGCGCCCATTTCGCGAGCAGCAAGGGAACCTCCACCGCATGACGCCAGTGCCGTGCAACTTCACCCAGATCGTCGCTGGCGAAGCTGCGGATGAGCGGAGGGACGCTCATATGCAGCACGCCGTAGAATTGATCGGGAGAAGTCCGGACGAGGAAGCTCTCAAGCGCACCGGGCTGATCAAGATCCACCTGCTCGTACCGTACTCGCTCCGGCCCGGCCGGGATCCCTGCGCGACGGGTCAAGCAGTGAAGGCGGTAGCGGCCCGCAAGGTCCTCAACCACGTGCGACCCGATCCCGCCGGTCCCCCCGGTAATCAGCAATAGCCCAGCCTCGCCAGGGGTAGAATTCCGCTCATCCGGCTGGGACACGGCCGGCTGCCAACGCCCACCGGTTTGCTCCTCCAGGGCTGGCCCGTCCTCCTGCCGCGCCGTATGCAGGGCAAACACCACCTCCGAACTTAACACCGGCCACTGCCGAGCCAGGTCCGTGATCGTGACCGCCACGGAACCGACGCCCTGCGCCCCGTTCAGGTGAGTGAGCTCCCCACTCACCCGCACGCTGGCTGGGTAGTACAGCGGCTTCGGAAAGCGGGCCTTCAGGGAGAGTATCAAGCTCCGCGGCCCCGGGATGTGCATTCCCAAGACCCGCGAGACGAGGCCAACCAGGAAGGCCCCATGGACGATCGGCCTGCCGTATTCCGTCCCACGGGCGAAGTCGGGGTCTATGTGGAGAGGATTCAGATCCCCGCTCAGTCGCGCGAACGCGGCGACGTCCTTCTCGGTGACCTCGATGTCAAAGCAGCAGCTCTTATCCATTTCGCACGGCCAGCCGTTGCTCGACGATCTTTGCCGCCGCCTCGAACGAAGTCAGGTCCACGATGTCGTCGTCCGTCAGCCTCACCTGGAATTCCTGCTCGATCGCCACGATGAGGTTCAAGTGGAACAGGCTGTCCCAGTTCACGCAGTTGAGCTTGGTCCACCGCGCGACCGGACCAGACTCACGCGGCATCAGGTCCACAAAGATCGCCTCGAGGTGGTCGGTGACCTCAGCCACGGCGCCCCTGCCCCGCCGAGGGACGCGAAGCCCGGAGTGCCGACCGGACCCCCAGGTCGGTCTGGAGGATGAGCGTCTCGCCCGCGGCGACAGCCTCCCGACCGCTGATCAGCCAGTGCCCATCAGACTCGACGCGGCATCCGAGCCCTTGGATGAACCGCTTGGCCGGTTCGTTTCTCCCTGTGTCGCGAAGGGGTATTCGCACCCACATGCAACCAGTCTGCCGCGCAAGCTCCGACAGCACCACGAACTCGACGCCTCGGCCGAACGCGCGGCAACTCAGGACAAGCTGGCGCAAGCAGACCGACCGGCCCGCGTCGAGGACCCCGGTCGCCACGCAAACCATCCCGAACTCCCCAAACCGATCGCGAAGCTTCGCCGACCAACAGAATGCGCCGGGCGTCTCCGCCCATGTTGCCCACTCATGCTGCAGGAACCGCTCGCCGGTCAGATTGAATTGATTGGTTTTGTTGATCAGTTCAAGCGACCGTGGATCCTCGAAGGCGTCAGCGGCCAGGGTCACTTCAAGCTGCATGTCGCGGAGGCACCAGTATGGAGTTGCGCCAGCGGCCGGCCCCTGCCGAGGCAGCTCCGCCACGATGGAGGCCGCCCGACGCCGCTCGTCCGCCAGACGTTCCGACCGAAGGCGGTCCTCCTCGCTCACTTGCCAGGCGGCGAATAGATCCTGGAGCGACTCGAACAGCGCCAGCCACTCCCGTCCTTCCTGGGGCGTCCGGAAGGTGACGACTTCCGGCAACCGTTCTCGGACTTCCGCCAGTTCCAGCGGATCGTCATCGATGAAAACCACCGCGTCGTACCGGATGTTCAACTCCGCCGCGATCGCCCGGAGGTTGTCCGACTTGAGGTCCCAATTGCAGCGATAGGCCGCAAAGTCGGACAAGGCCAACGGCATATCCATCCCATCCAGGAAAGGCAGGACGTCATCGGGGTTGTTCTTGGAGCAAAAGGCCAGCAGTATCCCCTCCCCCTTCAGCTTCACGAGGAATTCTTGAAACACATGAAAGGGATGGCCCTTGCCGTCCGGCCGGCAGTGGAGTCCGTCGGGACCATCCTCGCCAATCACGCCGCTCCACAGCGTTCCATCCAGATCGACCACCAACGCCTTTTTCCGGGCGCGGATGAGGAAGGCCACCTCGACGAAGCGCCGCGCGATTACCTCGCTCCGCTCTGGCGAGAGCGGACAGCCTGACAGCAGCAACTCCCGGTAGTCCAACTCACAGGAGGGAAGATTAAGCAGCCGTCCTCCCTCTCGGCTCACCTCCCGCGCGACCTCCCACATCAAAGCGGAAGCCTCCACCGCAAGGGTTCCCATTGCCATGGGAGAACAGGAATCGAGCAAGGGAAGATACCGGGGAGGCGGTAGCACAACATAGCTTTCCGACCCCTGACGCGCCTGGAGCCACCTGGTGAGGTCGTTCTTCAGCCGGGCTTCGCCCTCGGCGAGTAAGCTGGTCTCCACGCGATCCTTCCCACGCCCTCTCCAGGACAACGCTGGATGGAGGTCCTCCCAGGAGAGACAGAGGAGCGCTGGAAAGAGCTTGAGTTGCGAGGCCGTCGCATCGAGCCCCTCCCGCAACTGGTCGTACCCGAAGGTCACGACCTCCGGGGTGCGTCCGGGAAGCCGCTCGGCGAGCGTTGCCTGGAGATAGGTCTTTAAATGGAGCGGCTCGAAGGAGCACAGGAGTGAAACCTTCGTCTCATTGAGCTTGGCGAACCGGGCAAGCCGGAGAGCTTCACGAAGCAGCATGCTATCTCTGCGGTCCTTGGAACGTAGTCCACACCAGCGGGCTCGCGGAATGAGCGCCAAGCGTCACGGCCCGGAAGCAGGCCGCTACTGACTACGGGTGACCCCGCGAGCCACCCAACCCGCCGACGTTCTGAGCCGAGTGGTCCGGATCTCGGTCAGACCGCAGGCCTGGAGTAGGGCGATTACCCCATCGCGGCTGTATCGGATCTCGATCGGGGCACCAAACCGATCAACCAGATCACCCTGAACCGAGAAGAGCGAGGTGCCGAAGTTGAATGGCATCCGGTCGGCCAGGGCCCGCGTCGGGCCAAAGCGGGAGAGAACCCGGGCAGGGATCGAGAAGGCGACCACGACAAAGGGGGAAAGCAGGTAGCAAAGCGCGCTGAGGATCCGGGGTTGCAGTTTCGTGGTCAGTTGCCTGAGCGCCGTCACCGCCTTCAGGGGGGCGGCCTTCCAAGGGTTATCGGCGTGGTCCTCGTAAAGATAGAGCGTGACACGCGCGTTTGCCTTGAGTACGCGGACGATCTCCTGCAATCCTCGCTGGGGATCGGTCGTGTGGTGAAGCACACCGAATGAGTAGCCGAAATCACACAGCCCGGGCCGCAAAGGCAACGCCAGGATCGACGCTCGGATGACGTGGACGTTCGGGAGCATCGCCGTCGCGTGCTTCGCCCGGTACACCCCCTCGCTGATGTCGAGGCTGAGAATCTCGACCGAGGGATACCGCCGTGCCATGGAGGCGGTATCCGGACCGCATCCCGACCCAGCATCGAGGCCCAGGCTCCCTTGAACGACCGGCTCGCCCAGCGCTTCCTGGACGTGCTCCATGTGTGTCTGAGCGGACACCTGCTCCGGCTCGACCGATCGCCAGAGATGACTATAGAGTCCGACCGTGTCCCGAAACTTCCTCCCCTGGTCATCGCCGACCTGTTCGAACAGCCAGGGGACCTCCTGCACTATTCCGAACTCCCTTTCGCAGATTCGACAGGTCATGGTCCCGGCCACGATTTCTTTTTGCCAGCAACCGGAGCACCGGCCCTGATCTGGAAGACTAGTTGTGTCGTCCAGCGCACAGTACCGCCGGCAGGGGAAGCTTGCGCCCCGGGTATCGGCGCCAGGCCGCGTCTCAGAGACCGAGAGGAGGAGATCACCTTGGCAGCCTGGGCATTGAAGCAGTTCGACCAGCCGGTATTTCACCGAGACTCGTTCGCCACTGAAGCGCCGGCATGCGACCTCAGAGACCGCATTCGCTCCAGCCCTTCCTGCAGCGGTAAGGAGGCGATCCCGAGCTCCGCCTCCATCCGTTCGGTCAGGAAGGATGTGTTCCGGGGACGAGGGGCGATCGACGGGAAAAAGCTGCTGTCTACTGGGTGCAACAACGACGCGTCCAGACCGAACACCTTCGCCACCAGCCGGCCCAGCTCATACCGATTCACCACATCTCTGCCGGCGGCGTGAACAATGCCGCTCTTCTTGAGCCGGATAAGCCGCCAGATCATCTCCCCGCAGTGGAAGGACCACAAGGGGTTCTCGTAGACATCGGTCACGAGGGAGGTGGGCTCGCCCCGCGTAAGGCGATCGATCAGCCACGTTGCGGGATTGCTCCTGCCTTCAGGCAGATGCCATCCGTACATCAGGATGGGCCGCAGGATAGCCGCCTCCGGGCAACTCCGCCTCACCAGATTCTCGCACGCCACCTTGATGCGGCCATACTGGTTGACCGGATTCGTTAGATCCTCCTCGCGGTAGGGGGCGTGACACCCGTCGAAGACCGCGTTTGAGGAGATGTAGACGAGTCGGATGTCCTTTTTCCGAACCAGCTCAACGATGTGCTGCGTGCCCAAAACGTTCGAACGCCACGCTTCCTCGGCATGACGTTCGACCTCGTCGACGCTGGCCATGCCGGCAGCATGCACGACCACGTCGAAGTGATGCGTCGAGAACAACTCGGCCAAACGTATCGGGTCGAGGACGTCGAAGACGACCTCCTCGACACCGTTGGCCGGCAGGCGGTAATCGCGGCGGTGCAGCACACAGATCCGTTCGCCGCCGGGCGCGCTCGCGACGAGCGCCTGTCCTAATAAGCCCGTACCCCCAGTGATCAGGACTTTCACGCGCTCCCGCCTCTCCTTGTCACTCGGTCCAATGCCGCACGAACCAGGGAATTGCGTCGTCTAGACCCCGGGCTACTGTGTGCGTGGGATTGAAGCCGAGCAACTGCCTGGCCTTTGAGATGTCGGCAAGCGAGTGCCGGATATCTCCTGGGCGGAAAGGTCCGAACTGCGGCTGGAGGCTGTGCAGCTCTGCCTTGTGGGAGACAAGCCGGTCCCTGATCATCCCGTACAGCTCGAGCAGGGTCGTCTGCTGCCCGACCGCGATGTTGTAGACCATGTTCATGGCCCGCTCGTCCGCCGTCAAGGCGGCTAGAAGGTTCGCCTGAACGACATTCTCGACGTAACAGAAGTCGCGACTGGTCTGGCCATCACCGTTCACGACGCAGGGCCGGCCCCGCAGTAGGCTGTCCACCCACGTCGGGACGACAGACGCATAGGGCCCGCGCAGGTTTTGCCTAGGCCCGAACACGTTGAAGTACCGGAGCCCAATGCACCGGATCTCATAGGCTCGGCTGAAGACGTCCGCGTAGAGCTCGTTGATCTGCTTTGTCGCGGCGTACGGGGAGAGCGGCCGGCCCTCCGCGCCCTCGACCTTCGGCAGGGTCGGGTGGTCGCCGTACACCGCCCCGGAGCTCGCGTACACGAACCGCTTCACCCCCGCGTCCCTGGCCGCGACCAGCATGTTGAGAAAGCCGTCCACGTTCGTACGATGGCTGGCCCGCGGGTCCGCCAGCGAGCGCGACACGGAGCCGAGCGCCGCCTGGTGCAGCACATAGTCCACGTCCTCACAAGCCTTTGCGCAGTCGGTCTCGCGGACGATGTCGCCCTCGATAAGGGTGAAACGGGCCCAGCGGGACTGGCCGACGCGGCGCCGGATGTCCTCAAGGTTGTCGGGCGTGCCGGTCGCGAAGTTGTCCAGCCCCACCACCTCCTGGTCCCATTGCAGCAAGCGCTCGACCAGGTGCGAGCCGATGAAGCCCGCCGCCCCGGTCACCAGCCAGCGGCGAGACACGCCGTTCAGCGTCCGGCGTACGCTATCCCACCCCGCCATCACCAAAATCTCCCCAACCTGGACTGAGGGGGCCTCGGCAGATCATGCGGGGGCCCAGGTATGCCAACCTCAGTCCATCGAGTCAACGAGGGCTGCGCCTGCCGGGGACAACCACGCCGGCTAAGCCGCGCCGCGCCGGCCACTCCAGTGACTGACCCCCAGCGCCAGGGACACGAGCACAAGGCCTACCAGAGTAACGGCGGAGACCATCAGCAATCGGTGGAACGTGCGCGGCGCGAACACGAACTCCACGGTCTGGCGGCCCGGTTCGATGACGACCCCGCGCAGGGCCGTATACGTGCGCAGGAGCGGCCGCTCGACACCGTTCACGTAGACCTGCCACCCTGGGTAGTAGGTATCGGAGAGGGTCAGGATTCCGCCAGAACTGTCCTCCACCTCGATCCTCACACGGTCCTGCCCGCGGGTCGACCGAATCGCCGCAGGGGAGGCCTGCATGGACTGGGCGGGCTCTGCCCCGCAGAGTGGCTGGGAAGCCGGATCGCCCGCGATGAGTACCGCATGGGCGCGAATCTCCGGAAGCGTGGCGGCATGAATGGCGCCCAACGCGGTTTCGTCGCTAGCGAAACACCGCACGCTCGGCGACACAAACGCCGGTCCGAGGCGGCTTCGCATGTCGACTTGCGAAAGCGTTTTCCCACTCGACTCGAACTCCGCCACAGGCCGGTAACCCGGCAGAACCGTCCCTTGGAGAGCCAACACATATTTCACATCCAGCAAAGGAAGGATCTCAAAATTCGTGTGCCCGGTATCCTCCACCTGGACGATGTTCCAAGGAGTCCCTGATTCGCCGTTGATTCCGACTTGGATCAGCCGTCCATACCACGCGGGATACAGATTGCTGTACCCGGAGAGGACTCTCAAGCCGGCCAGAGGCAGCAGGGTGATCTCGCTGCCGAGCAGCCAGGTCCCGCTGTTCAACGGACGGGTGAGGTCCAAGACGCGCCCGTCGCCCTGCACGAGTCGCTTCACCGCCAACACGTCGTCGGGCAGCACGTACCGCTGCGCATAGGTCATGACCGGTGCTGCCTCAGCCGGCACCTTGATGCCCTGTGGCCGGAGCAGCCCGCTGAGATATGCATGGACCGACGTGACCAGCGCGATGGCGGCGATGAGATGGGCGGCATAGCTGAGCCGCGTTGGCCTAGATCCGTTCCCTACGACTGTGCAGGAACGCATGTCAATCCGGCGATACAGCTTGATCAACAGGCCGCACAGCACGATCGCGTACGCGATCAGAAGCCCATACAGAAGCAGGTGTTGGGGCGAAATGCTTGGTGGCACGTCCCACAATCGGTAGGCAGCGTGCCCAATCTGCACGCTTCCGGCAAGGCCGACCGCCGCGATAGTTCCGCGCAGCGCAAGACGCCTGGCCGGAGAGACGTCCGACGAGGAGCCGTCAAATACCGACCGGTCCCACATCCAGCCGACGATGATTGCGACGCCGAACGAGCCAAAATCCGCAAACCGCTGCACGTTCCACCCGCGCACCAGCGGTAGAGATCCCTTGGCCTCGTTGATGGCCTCGTGAAATAGCTCGATCAGCAAGATGGCCAGCGAGGCCACACCTGCATAGAGCAGGATTCTTCGCCGCCTCGGCGGTTCCGACACCCATCCCTTCCCTACGCCGCCCCACCACAGCATGCCCAGGAGCACAACCAGGAAGAGACCATAGCGGTTCACCCCGACGGCCAACTGGGCGACCATTACCTTCCCGTGGGCGATCCAGGACGAGAGGTCGCGGGCCTGCGCCGCATAAAAACCCGATCCGACGTTGCGATGGGACAGTGTCGCCGCTTCAACGAAGAGCCACAGAAACGGCGCATACAACAACAGGCCTATGCCGAGCGCCGCGGCCACCCAGAGCGCGGAGCGGTGTGGCTTGAGCACTGCGACCGCGTAGGTCACGACCAGGACCAGGGTCACTGGCAACGTCGAGAGGGAACTGTGGAGGGCGCAGGTCGCGAACAGCAGAGCGAGCCCGGCACAGGGCCACCACAGGCGACGACCTCCACGCCCGACGGCGTCTTCCACCCCATGGGAGAGCACCAGGAGCGCGGGCAGCCAGGCCAGCGCCATGGGAACGTTTGGGTTCGTGTTCAAGTTGTAGTCCCAATAGGTGGCGCAGGCGAACGCCGCCGCCGCCGAGACCGCCGCCTCCCTAGAGAGCAACACTGCGCGTCGCAGGTACAGGTACATGGAGAAGGCGGCCAGATAATAGAGCGCCAGCATGCCCACCAGCTCGATCCCCAGCGGGGACAGGTGGAACCAGCGCCCGGCCAGGACGTCCACGGCAAGGGGGCTTGAGACCAAACTGACGATCCAAAGGTAGCCTGCCAGCGTGTCCTCGCGCCAGAGGGGGCCGAGCAAACTGTCGTCGTCCACCGCGGAAAACAGATACTTGTTGGTTAGATCAATGTGGTACCGATCCGCCCAGTACTGATAGCTGTCCTCTCCGAACAGTAGGACAAAGGCAAAGAGGATGCCCGGGACTATGAGCCCGAGGAGGGCATAGCAGCCCAGGCGTTGACCGAGGCTGGCACTGTCTGCCGACGTAGGGCTCATCAGGACCCCGATCGTGCGCGCAGCGGATCGTAAGGGGCAGCCGTAACTGTGACGCTGGAGCGATGAGCGAGCGTACCGGAGGCAAGGCGCATGGACAAGGAAGGGGCGGGAACGTGGTCTCGGAGGAATCAGGTAAACCGGCTGTCCTGCTCCAGCTCGCGGATCAGCGTCGCGATCAGGTCCCGGTGCTCGTCCAGGAGCCTGCCGATCTCCTCGTTCGAATAGATGTCCACTTCCTCCGCGGACAGCAGGTGGGACCCGATCAGGTAGTTCCGTTCGGATTCGGGCAGCTTGGACAGGCGGGCGGCAAAGCGATCGATGAACTCGGTCCACGCAGCCGGCTGACTGCTCCCGTCGAAGAATAGGCCGGCAAGCGTCTTCTTCCGACGGCACTCGCAGACGAACAGCAACGCGAGTAACTGCCTGGAACTCAGGCGTTCGGCGATGAAATCCCCGGCTAGCTCTGCCATGGCCCTCCCAGGACCTCGCTCGGCGGCGAGTTGAGCCCCTTCCGCTTCTGATAAAACCTTTCACCCTCCTCCCGGGAATGCTTGAGCATCTCCGAGAAGAAGCTCTCCTTGATCGTCCGCAGGATGTGTCGGGCCGAGTACTTCATGGGATAGATCTTGGTCCCGATGAGGTAGACCTTGGCCAGGTAATACATCACGAAGTACGACTTTGACCATGGGCGCTTGATCAGGTGCTTGATCACCAGATTCCGCCAGGACGGAAAGACAAGGAGCACGAGTCCCAGCAACGACAGGTTGACCTGCTCCATCTTCTCCTGCGGCGTGAAGCAGGTGAACGGGGACTCAGTCTGGTAATTCTGGTGGAGTTTCTCGAAGTCCCCGTCGAAGGCGCCGACGTCGATGGTGTACTGGGAAACCAGTGTGCCGGGGTAGGGATGCAGCTCGGGGAACTCCCCGAAGACGACCTTGTTCTGGATGTTCATATCGATCGATTCGATGTCGTAGTCCAGGATCCGACGCCGGAGCCCCAGACCTTCGAAGTGCGCCACCACTTTCTCTTGGGCCGTCGCATCCAGCGGCCGGTCGAGGTCTACATCCACCCGCAGCGCACCCAAATTGATCTTGTGATACACCTCAAGGTGGCGGCAGATCTCGCCGGCTTTTCGGTCGAACGCCGGATCGGCGGGGTCCGGGATCACCGGGACTGGCACCGCGAGAATCGTGTTCGAAAATGTGTTGATGCCTTCCTTGTGACAGAGCTCGAAGGCGAACCGGATGTCTTCGGCGTCCATCCCCCGCTTGAAAACGTGCTCTCTGATGAAGGGATTCCCGGATTCAATGGACATGCTGATGGACTTGATGCCCGCCTTCTTGAGGTACGTAATGATGTCCGGATCGCGCCGGACGAGGTCACAGCGGACCAGGCAGTGGAACGGCAGGGCGATCGCCTTGGGGTACTTGTCGGCGAACTCGATGAGCCAGTCGTCTGTCCGGAACACGAACACATCGTCGTAGAACTTGATGAACTGGGTCGGGTGGCGCCGGACCATGTCCTCGATCTCGGCGAGCAGCCGGTCCACGCTGTACCGGTTGAGCATCTTCCCCTTGCCCTTGTACATCGCATTGTACTTGGCGTTGAAGCAGTAGGTGCAGGGAAAGGGACAGCCGCGCCCGGCCATCAGGCTGCGCATGCCGAACTCCTTCAGGCGGGTCTTCGCGTAGACGACGTCGCGGTCCAGGTAAGGCAGATCGTCGAGCGCTATGTTGCGGGTCTGCAGGGTCACGCTCCCGTCCGGTTTCCGGTTGGTCCGCGTCACGACGTTCGGGATGCCGTCAAGGCTGCAGCCGCAGCGCAGGGCCCTCAGGATCGCCGGCCAGGCCTCGTCCCCCTCACCGACGACCAGCGCGTCGAGCTGCGTGTCCTCCACGACGCGCGGCATGGCCGGCCCCCCGTAGGAGAGTGGCAGCTTCAACGTTTCGCCGTAAAGCTGCATGCGCATGGCGTTGAAGGTCGGATGGGGCCCGCCCATAATGGTAAACACCGAATCCTTGCAGGCGGCCTTAATCGCCCGGTTGGCTCGAAACATCACATTGCTCTCGCCGGTCTTCGCGCTGTAGGCCACGACCTCCGGTCTGATCGCGCGGACCTCTTCCATAAGATTGTCGTGCTCCAGGACGTTGAGGAACGTCTCATGGCCGTCACGCCGGGCGAGAGCGGAGAGCAGCTCGATGTTCATCGGATCGATGTAGTCTTCCTTGACCATGACGAACAGGATTTTCATGATCCGATCCTCCCTGTCAGGTCAGACCCGTGATTCGACCCGATGAACGGCGCCGGCGTACTTCCGCCGGTCTCTGATTCGCACTTCCCAGAACAACTCGGCCAGAGTGCGGAGTACGCTCAGGATATTCTTCGGCCGGAACGCTTTGGACCTGCCGTGCTGTCTGGCCTGTAACGGCATGGGCACTTCGACGTAGGTGTGCCCCGACCGGATGAGTCGGACGAGGATAGCTGCCATGTAGGCGAACCCGTGAGTCCGCATCGGCACGACCTGCAGGAGCACCCGGCGGTGCACGCAGGGGCCGTTGAAGTACCGGAGCCGCAGCCCGAACAGCAGGTTGACCAGGCTCACGAACGCCGCTGAGATGACCCGGCGGCTCCAGGCCCGGACGGCCGGGGAGGAGATGTAGGGCACCACGATGTCGGCGGTCCCGACGCCATCGAGGATCGACTGGATCGCCTCCCCAGGGATCTCGTTGTCGCCCGGGAACATGGTCACGTATTCCATCCGGGCAAGTTGCGCGCCGCGCGTGTAGTTGTAGCCGAACCCCATGTTTCGCGGGTTGTGGATCACTCGGACATGCGAGTTCCCGACCACCAGCTCATCGGCGATGGCACCCGTCCGATCGGTGCTCCCGTCGTCGAAGATGAGCAGTTCGTAGTCGGCGAATCGATCGCCGATGGCCCCCAGCACCGTCGTCACGGTGGCCGCCAGGTTTCCTTCCTCGTTCAGCGCCGGGATGATGACGGAGAGAGTGCGGTCGTTCATAGACGAGAGCAACTAGAAGGGACCGGTGAAGGCTTTGTCCGGCACATCCAAGGGGGTTTCGTGCCGGATGCCCAGTTGATCCTCGGTGACCTCCGGCAGCCCCATCATCGTCCGGACTTCGTTCACGATGTGCATGGCGCGTGGGTAGAAGTACTGCGCCAGTGCCGGTGTGCTGGGCGAGGGAAGATCGGGGAACGTTACCCGCGCGGGAGAGGCCTTCAGGGTTCCATAGGCCCGCTCGGCAACCAGGGCCAGGATCTCCGCGGCAAACCCCAGCGACCGCCAGCCCCCGTCCACCGCCACCAACCGTCCGGTCCTGCGGACAGACTCGATGAAGTGCCCCACATCGAGAGGACGGAGCGTGCGCACATCCACTACCTCTGCCTCGATGCCGTTCCTGGCCAGTAAGTCGGCCGCGCGCAGCGACTCCAGGACCATGTAGGAGGTGGCAACGATGGTCACGTCGCTCCCCGACCTGGCCGTTCTGGCCTTCCCGATCGGCACCGTATAGTGTCCCTCCGGGACCGGGCCGAAGATGTCGTGGAGCCACCGGTGCTCCAGGTAGATGACAGGATTGTTGTCCTCGACTGCAGCGATCAAGAGCCCCTTGGCGTCATGGGGCGTCACGGGCATCACCACCTTGAGCCCGGGCACGTGAGCAAACATTGCCTGGAGGCTCTGCGAATGCTGCGGTCCCTGGCCCCAGCCCCGCCCGATCAGCATGCGGATGACCAGGGGCATCGCGTTTTGTCCCCCGAACATATAGTGCCAGTTGGCGGCCTGATTGATGATCTGCTCCACTGCCAGCAGCGCAAATTCGATCCGCTGGTGAACCATGATCGGCCGCATTCCGACGAGAGCCGAGCCGATCGCCACTCCCGTCATGCCGTTCTCCGACGTCGGCATGTCCATCACCCGCTCAGGCCCGTACTTCTTCTGAAGCCCTAAGGTCGTGCCGAACACGCCCTTTGGATCGGCTGGGACGTGCAGGCCCATCAAGTACACGGAGGGATCACGCGCCAGGCAGAGGTCCGTCGCCTCGTTGATCGCCTGGAAGAATTTGAGGTCCCTAGTCATGGTGCGTAGAGGTGCTCCTGCAGGAGCTGTGGTTCTGGGAACGGGCTCGACTTGGCGAACGCCACCGCCTCTTCAACCTCTGCGACGAGGGCGGCCTCGATCCCGTCGAGGTCCTGCTGCGCGACGCTCCCCCACTGCAGCAACCGCTGATTGAGCCGCGCGATCGGGCAACGGGCCCTCCACTCCTCGAACTCCTGCTCCGACCGGTATCCCAGGTGATTGTCATAATAGGGACCGCAATGCTCCCGCCAGCGATAGGTCTTGAACTCCAGAAACGTGGGGCCGCTTCCGGCCCGAGCCTTCTCTGCAGCTGCCTTCGCCAACCCGTACACCGCCTCCACGTCGTTGCCGTCGCCCCGGTGGCTCTCGATCCCGTGCCCGCGGGCCACCTCGCATATCTCCCTGGTGGAAGGCTGGCGCACGGCCAGCGAGGAGTAGACCGAGAAAAGGTTGTTCTCGCAAACGAACACGACCGGCAGCTGCTTAAGCACGGCGAAATTGACGGCCTCGTGGAATACCCCCTCCTCCGTGGCCGCATCCCCGAAGAATACGATTGTTACACGGGACTCCTTGCGCATGACGGACCCCAAAGCGGCTCCCACGCCGATCGGGATCGTGCTGCCCACAATCGGTACGGCGCCCAGGAATCCGACGGACCGGTCAATCAGATGCATGGAGCCACCCTTCCCTTTGCAGCAGCCGGTCACCCGCCCGTAAAGCTCCCCCAGCATGGCCTTCAGGTCTCCGCCCTTGGCCAGGTAGTGGGCGTGCGAGCGGTGGGAGCTAACGGCATAGTCATCCGGCATAAGGGCAGCGCAGACTCCCACGGCCACCGCTTCCTGCCCGACGCTGAGGTGAACCGGGCAGCGTATCAGCTGTTCCGGATAGAGCTCGGCGAGCTTCTCCTCGACCAAGCGGATCCGCAACATGCGGGCGTAGAGGTCTCTCTGTGCAACCGAGCCCATCAACTACGCAATCCTTTCGCCTTCAAATAAAGTTTACGTGGGCGGGGGGATGAATGAGGTCCCACAGATACCGGTTTACCTCGTCCATGCGGCAGTTCTGGCGGCATTCCGAGATATTGAGCTCATGGCGTACGTGCTCGAAGCTGCGCTTCCTCGCCTCCCCCTCCCAGATCTCGGCGAAGGACTGCTCGTTGAGGTCCCCGTAGCAGAACCGGCTGTCTTCCAGGTAGGCGCTGCAGCCGTAAACTTCCCCATTCGCCATCACGTAGGCCCAGAAGAAGGGGGTTGCCTGGCAGACGGAGTAATGGCGGTCGGGATCCAAGAGCTTCTCCATTGTCCGCCGGCGGAAGATCACCCTGAAGCGATCGGTTTCCAGCGCTGACAGCTCCCGTTCCATCGGGAACAGCCGGCTGTAATCGTAGTCCTTGTAGCCCTTCTGCATTGTCTCCACGCTCATCAGATGCTGGGAATAGGGCTTGATCACGAGGTAGTCCGCGCCGATGTCCTTGGCGCGCGAGGCCAGCGCGACCGATTCGTGCTCGTTCTCCGGGAGCAGCACCATCTGAACCCCGATCGCGCACTGGTACCGGTTGGCCTGCTTCACCTCCACCGCCTTGGCAAGGTTGCGAAAGACCCGGTCGAAATCGTCCGCCTTCGTCTGGTGCACCTTCGAGTACGTCTCCCGCGTGCCGGCATTGACGCTGACCTTGATCCAGGTCAGCGAGCCGAGCGCCTCGTGCACCACCTTTTCGTTCAAGGCCACGGCGTTCGTGGTCAGAGCCACGTCGAGCCCGGCCTTCTGGGTCTCGACGATAATCTCGCCAATGTGCTTGTGCAGGAGCGGCTCTCCCTCCCCGGCATACATAATGCTCCGGACACCGCGCTCGGCCATCTCGGTTACGCGACGGATCAGGCGGTTCCTCTCCAAGGTCCTGGTCTTATAACCGATATAGTCCACCGCGCAGAAGGTACAGCGATGGTTGCAGGCTCCGGCCGGGGCGATTTCCACGTAGAGCGGATAGACGGATTTAGCCTTCTCCCATTCGCCACCTGCCGCCTGCCACTGAGCGACGCGGTCCGGGTGATACATGAGCTTATGGGAGTCGATGCGGTATTGGTCCACTCTTGCCTCTCCTGAACCCTACCCGCCCAGCCCCAAACGCAGCAGGCTCTTGGACCAGGCCAGTACCGCCGCGCTCAGTCGACCGCGCGCCGTCGTCCGGTACCAGCCGTCCTCTTCGACGAGGTACCCGGCATGGATCAGGCGGTCGAGCCGGCGGTCGAGCATCCATTCATACCGATAGCGTTTCGTCAGCTCTTCCAGCGATAGCCCCCGCTCTCCCTGAGCAGCCAACTCAACCATGGTTCTGATGCCAACGGAACTTTCCGCCATGTAGAAGAACTGGGCATACCCCATGAAGAGAAAGAAGTACAGCAGCCCGCCGCAGAGCAGGGTCACGACGTCCGAGGGCGCCGCCAGAGCAGCCGGCCAGACCTCGCGATCATCAGGCAACGCCGCATACACAAGCCCGTAGACCGGCAGGCACGCGCCCCAGAGCCCGACCAGCGCGACCGCGCGCCGGGAGATCTTGACCAGGTGAAACACCGCGGCTTGCACGAAGAAATAGGCGCCGAATGCCATGAGACCCGCGAGCAGCCCCCGCATCAACCGCCTTCCCCTAGCTGCAGGAACTTCTTGACGAATGCGAACATGGCCGCCGCCGCGTTCCCCTTCGGGGTGTTGACGTACCGCCCGTCCCGCTCCACAATCCGGCCGATCTCCAGCATCTCACCCAGCCGGCGCTGCAAGACCATTTCGATCGAGTAGCGCGCCGCGACGTCCCCCGCGCGGAGCTGGCGATCAGGGGATGTCTCAATCTCGATCATCATCCGGCCGGAAAACCCCCGGTCCACAAGGAAGTAGAACATGCAGTAACCGACGAAGAGGAAGGTGAAGACCAGCAGACCGTTCAGCAGATCCACGGCCCACCCCGCGCCCGTGTACTGGGACGGCAGGAAGCCCAAGTCGGGCGGGGTACTCCGGTGCAGGACGACCAACATGAGGCTAGTAACGACGGCGATCCTGAACATGGCCATGAAGCGCAGTCGGGGGGCATACACCCGGAACACCAACACATGCACCACGAGGAATAGCACGAACCCACACAGGGCGAGGATCAGCCCCTTCAGCATGTATGTATCCTGCCCGTTCCAGTTTCGCCGGCACCGGCGACAGGCGCAGCGCTTCCCGGGCACCCATTGCTCAGCCACATGCGACGGGTACACAGCAGAAACGTTCATGGATCATGCGGCTACACACGACGCTCGATGATTGCGTCCACGATACAGTGACACAAGGCCAGGTGCGTGATCTCGACGTAGCTGTACAACGAGGAAGGTGCGTAGAAGTTCACGGATCCCATGGATCGGAGGGAGTTGTCCGGCGTAAATCCGGACATCGTGATAAGCGAGCAGCCCTTGGTAAGGCCCGCCTTGCTTCCCCGCAGGATATTCTCGGATTTCCCCGAGCTGCTGATCGCGATGAGGACATCCCCAGGATCCACAAACATCTCGATGGGCTTTTCAAAGACGTGAGGATACCCGAAGTCGTTGCCGACGCAGGTAAGCAGCGAGCTGTCATTGAATGCGAGGGCCCGGATGCCGCCGTTCTTCCAACAATCCACGGCTTGGTGGGATGCAATCGCGGCGCTCCCCCCGTTTCCGATGAAGATGACCTTGCGTTCCGCCGCACCGCAGGCTGTGATCAGCGTGATGGCCTCGTCGAGGCCCTGGCCCAGGGTCATCGCCGCGCCGTCCCCTCGGGTCACCTGGACCGCCCGGAGCACGGAGGCTAGCTCATCGAAGTACCTGGGTGTCGCATCCATGCCGCGTCTACCCCTCGCTTGTGGTGAGGCCGATCACTTCAACAGGGCCATGATGAATTTGTAGAGGGGCACCGGCTCCACCGCGGAGCGGTTGCCGACGATCCGGACCGCCAGCGCACCGACCGCGTTGCCGACGAACGCCACCATCTCCATCGGCAGCCCCGCAGCCACGCACGGCGCCGCGACCGAGAGGTAGGCATCGCCCGCCCCGACCCGATCTACGATCTTGCTTGAGAATACGGGAATGTCGAAGCGCCCCTCCTCGACGGCATAAGCCATGGACCCGCGATGGCCGCGCGTAACCACGATGCGCCCACAGTCAAGCTTGCTCGCGACCCCGGCGATCAGATCCGGCAGATCGTCCACGCGGTCGTGGCAGGCCAGCCGCATCTCAGGCTCGTCAATACAGATGAAGTCGGCTCGCGGATACTTGGTGATCAGATTGAAGCCCGTGTTGGCGCTGTTGGTCTGGGTATTGACGGCCAGGAACCGGGAGCCTCCGCACAGGAGGTTGATCATCTCGCTCCCCATCAGGCCATGACCGTAGTCGGCAACAAGGACGAGGTCGTAATCGCCGATGATCGACTTGAGATAATTGCACATCTCGCGCTCGATGCGTGGGGGAAGCGCGCTGTCGTCCAGGAAGCAAATCTCGAACATCTTTGAGAGGAACGCGTGGTCCACGTAGCGCCGCTTGACGATGGTGGACGTGTCGTCCCTGTGAAAGAACTGGGGCACGACGTTCGGCTTGAGGTGGGTCCGCACGAACTCCTCATGGGAATCCTTCGAGCCCAGGCAGGTGACCAGGCGGACTTCCTCGCAGAAGCCCGCCACGTGGTTCGCGCAGGCCAGGATGCCACCCGCGAAGACCTCCTCCCGCAGGTACTTCGTCGTCACCAGGAGTTCCTTCGGCGATTTGCCCATTGCCTCGCAGTAGTGGTACTCGTCGATGATCGTCTCGCCGATCAGGAGCACCTTCAGCTTGCGCAGGCCATCGAGATGCCTGATGACGTCCTCGGCCGAGTACCGCTGCCGAAATCCCTTCAGGAAGGCCTGGGCTTCGTCCGGATAGACGTCGAAATGGCTGTTCAACAACTCCGTCGAGCTGAAGGTGATCTCGTTGGTAAAGTGGATGCGACCGCCTGCGGCCTTCACCGCCGCTTCTTCGTGGTTGATCATCCCAGTGACGTCGCTTTCGGCCTCCGAGTACTCATCCCCCTTGACATATACGTTCGGCTTGAGGATCGCGATCGCCTCTACGGCGCTCGGCCACCGGTTGATCGCGACGAAATCCACGGCGCGCAGGGCCGCGACCGATTCCGCCCGCAGCCGTTGGTTGAACACCGGTCGCCCGGGTCCCTTGTTGACGTGCTCGTCGCGGGTCAGCGTCACGACCAGTGCGTCCCCCTCCTTCTTCGCCGCCTCGAAGTGCCGGATATGCCCGGGATGGAGCAAATCGAACACACCGTGACACTGGACAATCGTCTTCCCCTGGCGCCGGAAATCCTCGAGGATCTCAGCCAGATCTTCGAGCTCTTTGACCTTGCTGGCCGCGTTCACGCCTTTCATAGCCTCTCCCTCAGTTGGGACGGGTCAATTCGAGAGATACTGGAACCACTCCTTCGTCGCGTGGGAAATGGTGTCCGGCGTCCACACGGGAGCGTCCTTCCAAGCCTGGATGTCCCGCAGCAACCGCCTCACCCCTTCTTCCAGGGTGACCTCCGGTTTCCAGTCGAGGTGGCTGCGGATCTTCGTCGTATCCGCGAAGGTGCAATCTGGCTCCCCCGGCCGTTTGGGGATATGTACCACCGGCCCGCCGAGCAGTTCGACCAGCCGGTTGACGCTGTAGGTCCCGCCGGATCCGACATTGAGGACCGCCTGCCGCACTGGCGATTCCGCTGCGGCAAGAAACGCTCGGGCCGCATCGGTCACGAAGGTGAAGTCCCTCGTCTGCGTCCCATCCCCCACGACCGTGAAGGGCTGACCGCTGAGCTTCTGCGCCAGGAATACCCCGAAGACCGCGCCGTAGGTGCCGGAGGTTCTCGCACGTGGGCCATAGACATTGAACAGCCGCAGGGAGACGACGGGCAGCTTATACACCTGACCCCAGTGGAGCACGAGCTGCTCCCCAAGGTGCTTGGTCAAGGCGTAGGGATACTGCGGGCGGATCTCAGCGGTCTCGGGCGTGGGAACGGCGTCAGGAATCCCATAGCAGGAGGAGGATGCAGCGTAGAGGAACCGCTTCGCTTCCGCAAGCCTGGCGGCCTCTACGACCACAGCCGTACCGTCCCCGTTGGCGCGGTAATAGTCCATGGGCCTCTGAATCGAGGGCACGATATCCGCGAGGGCCGCCAGATGAAAGACCCAGTCCACTCCGTCGAACAGCGACCGGATCACCGGCGCATCCGCTACGTCCACTTGGTGGAAGGACCAGCCCGGCCGCCCCTGCAAGCCGGCCAAGTTCTCCCGGCGGCCGGTAGACAGATTGTCGAGCACCGCGACCTCATGGCCGCGCGCCAGCAACAGCTCCACCAGGTGGCTTCCGATAAACCCCGCGCCGCCCGTCACAATCGCTTTCATGCTCGTCCCATCGGTCTCTCCGCCATCACTCAATCCGTGGCACGCGCTTGGCCGCCATGCAGCTCACGCATGATCGAAGGCTCCGCTCCTGACCATCTTCAAGAGCAGCCGATCGACTAACCCGGCTGCCAGCAGGTTGACCCCCAAGAGGACCTTGCGCCGAATGGGCTGCGCCATCACCTCCGCGCGTGGCCGTAGCGCCACGTCAACGATCCGCTCCGCCACCGTTTCAGCTTCTTCGATCGGTCCCACCTTCCCTCGGTGGTATTCCGTGCGCCGCAGCGCCACGTCGAAAAAGTCAGTCCTCGTCGTCCCCGGGAGAACAAGGCTCACCTTGATTCCCGTACCGATCAGCTCGGACCGCAGGGATTCAGTCAACCCGACAACCGCGAACTTTGCGGCAGAGTAGGCTCCCACGTAAGGCAAGCCGCGCCGCCCCGCCGTGGATGCCACGTTGATAATATGTCCGGAGCCCTGCTGATGCATCACCGGGAGGGCGGCCTTGACGCCATAAAACGTTGCTTTGAAGTTGACTGCCAGCATTCGTTCCAAGTCCGCTGGGGTGGTTTGTTCGATCGTCGCGAACAATCCTTCTCCCGCGTTGTTCACCAGTATATCGAGTCGCCCAAACCGCCTGACGCACTGCTCGACGGCTCCTTCGAGGATCTGCGGATCCGTCACGTCCCCGGGAAAGACATCGGACGCCCCACCTTGGGCCCGTATCTCAGCCGCGACCTCTTGAAGTCGAGGCGCCCGACGTGCCACGAGTTCGACGCTGGCGCCCGCCCGAGCCATCGCGAAGGATGTCATGCGGCCGATCCCGCTCGATGCGCCGGTAATGAGCACGGCCTGCCCGCTGAGACGGCTTGCCCCGGACCTCATGATTCACCTCTTAAGGAGTCCACGATCGGTAGACAGCCACCCGGCCTCCTCCGAGGCCGCCTAAAATGGCCAGGCAGCGAACCGCGCTCGCGCCCACCGAGCGAACACGAGCGGCAGGAAACGAAGACCCACACCGGCATAGGCTAGAGGGATCAAGACCAAGCGGCCCAGGACATACCACCACCGCCAATCTCGAAGCGGCGTGGCGACCCACTGAAACGCGATCTCCTCATGATGACGTAAGAGCGCCCTGACCTGGAGCAGTTGGAGCCGGTTCGACACGCAGATAATCCTCTTGATTCCTCGCTTCTTTGCCTCTGCCGCGACGGCAAAGGCTTCTTGCACCGTATCGAGCGAGGGGCCCGCATCTGCGAGGTCGCCTGAGCATTGCACCTGCTCAGGAACGACACCTCTCGCAACGAGCTTGTCCTTCATGTGTCGCTCAACTGCTTGGGGATACCTCGCGGAGGCGCTCCCATACAGCCAGATCGGGAAGCCGCTCTCAAAGTGCAATGCGGCGGCCTTCCGGACGCGCTCGTCGATCTCCTTCGTATCGGGATAGTGGCATAAGAGCCAGATGACCGATTCCACGGCTTTCGGCAACCTTTGTGCCCCGATGATAGTAACCGCCCTCCATTGCGTCCCGCGCAACAAGGTCGCGTCGGCCGCCGCTATTGGTCTCAGGCTTGGGGCTCACCGTCGCGTTCTGCGCCTTCAATCAGGCGAAGATAGTTGAAGAAAAACGCCAGCATGATCCCGAGGATGAGGGACAACGCCGCAGCCGCCTTAAGGCTTTGCAGGGTCTTCGGCCTGCTGGGGAACTTCGCTGGGATCGCCCTGTCCAGTTGCTGGAGAGCCGGCACGTCGTATGATTCCGTGAGCCGGACCTGCTCGATCATCCCGACGAGCATATCAAAGGACGCTTCTTCAAGCCTTATCTGGCCCATGAGCCCCAGTACATCCAACTCCGGACTTGGCGCCTGCTCGAGCTCGGTGAACAGTTTCTCGGACATCGGCTTTCTGGATCGTTTCGCATCCAGATGCTGGGTCCGGCTCTCTTCCAGATAAGCGAGTTGCTGGCGCAACTCCGCAATCTGCATCCGCAACTGGATGATCATCGTATGGTTCGGGCTCGCGTAGGAGCGCAAGACAGCAAGTTGAGCCTCACGTCCCACAATCTCACTGTGTAAGTTCACCTCGTCTTCCATGGCTGACTTGGCTACCTCGGACATGGTCAAGGCCAGACCTTTAGTCCGGAACTCCTTCAATTTGTACTTCAACTTGGTTAGCTTCTCGGTCTTCTCCGCGATTTGGTCCGTGAGGAAGACCATCTGATGCTTGGCGACTGATCTCCGGACCTCCCTGTACAGGCGGTCCAGGTTCGGGACATAGGCATTGGCAATCAAGGCCGCCATCACGGGATCCTTCGTGAGGACAGTGACCTCGTAAGTTTTGAAGGGCGACGCGCGGACGTCCGTTTCGCTCTGGAGCAAGGGAATGGCTTGGTCCAAGGGTTCAACCCCATAATACCCCTTCAGATTGAGCTCGATGATGATATTCTCGGCGATCCTCCGCGATACCAGTAGGGCATGCAGAGTCTCCATCGCGTTGGCACTGCCGCGCTCCTTGTCGCCCACGGACGAGATTCCGTCGCTTCCCCCAAGCGACTTACCGGAAGGAATCATAGTAACCCTGGCCTCATAAAGCCTCGGGGACATCTTGCACCAGACCCAGGTGCCCGCGACGGAGAGGCATACGAGGATCCCGATGATCCACCAGTAGTGCCTGATAACCCTCCAATAGTCCAGGATAGTCACCAGGCGCAGTGGAACTGTGTGTTCCATGGGATTTTCTCCTACTCGACCCCGCTCGGAGGCACCAAACTGGAGAAGACCAAACCGGTTAGGTCTCCGATGGTCCCGACGTAAGCGGAGGGCCGGCGAAGTACTTCAACTTTACCTGGATTGCGTCGCACGGCACGACACGGCGTCCGACCTGCAGGGCCAGACCAATTTGTCGTAAGTATCTGCGATAAAATAAGTATAGCAACTTAGTCCGGGATCTATTATGATGATGGCATGGGTGTCGAAGCGACGATTCGGGAGAAGTTCCGATCTCTTGCCTTGCGTCTCGACGAGCAAACACGACGCAT
>Ga0209515_10000128_pt1 | contig 139945 bp, 139 predicted proteins | sample Subgroupgradi54m_FD_187454 | JGI IMG/M metagenome (GOLD analysis project Ga0209515, IMG submission 187454) | Subsurface groundwater microbial communities from S. Glens Falls, New York, USA - GMW60B uncontaminated upgradient, 5.4 m (SPAdes)... ... | reverse complement strand
TCCAGGCACCTCCAAGACGAAGTACCGAATGAGCTCATTCAGTTGCCGATTCGAAATCTTGCTTCTTGGGATGATGCGCCGTGCCATAGAAACAGCGTAAAAGTATGCGCTGTTCTAGACAAGCTCCTAATTAAATTAGCATTTTGAGATTCTGGTTTTCGGTAAGGAGGTGGTTATGCCCAACGGAGAAGGTCTGCTTGACACAAGCCGGCTTCATCCCGAGGCCCAACGCCTCCGGGATTTTTTGGCAACAAAACTTATTGGCCAGTCGAGGGCGGTTGAGACAGTCGTTGAAGCCTACGATTCCTTTTTGTCTCCCCTAAGGAAGCCGGAAGGGCCGATCTTGTCGCTTTTGGCCCTTGGTCCATCCGGCACGGGAAAAACTTATCTTCTGGAACTTCTGGCTCTTCTCAATTTGGGAGACAAGAGGGCGATAACAAAAGTCGCCTGTGCGAACTTCCAGGATAGGTATGAGCTTGCCAAACTTCTTGGTTCTGCGCCGGGTCTTATTGGCTATGACGAGGAACCAAGGCTTTCTCAGTGGAATATCGATAAGTACGCGTTCAGATTGGCTGTGAAAAAGTTGAAAGAGAGCGGAGATGAGCGAATAACAGCTCTGGAGGCGGAATTGAAAAGTATCGATGAGCAAATGGAGAAGGCAAGGGCAAAAGGTGGTGTCGCAATGGCAACCCTGCGTAGCCAATATCGTCAAAAGGAGAACGAACTTAGTTCCTACATTTACCACACAGTTCACCAGGAACCGCTCTTAAGTTTTCTGCTTTTTGACGAACTGGAGAAAGGGCATGAAGCCATACACGATTTTCTTTTGGATGTTACCGACAAAGGGATCGGCCAGCTAAGCAACGGCGAGGAGACCGACTTCACGAATTCGTTTATTGCGATGACCTCGAACTTGGGATCGCGCCTGATCACCGATTTGGCCAGCGGCAAACACAGGCCGGGTTTTATTGGTGAAACCGCGAAAGCTGCTGAAAAAACCGAACAAGAAGTCTATAAGCTGGCAGATGGTGAGGCAAAGAAATTTTTTAAGCCGGAATTTTTGAACCGCGTGACAGTTGTCGTGTTCAGGCCGCTGACACTCGAAGCGCTTCTTGATATTTTTGACAACCTAGTCGCGGAAAAGCTTGAACAAGTAAGAGTGAAAGGATTTTGCTTTGAACCGAAAATCCGCCCCGCAGTAAAGGAATTTATCGTTAAAGAAGCCACGGATCATCCGGAAGAAGGCGCGCGCCTGCTGCGGAAGAAGATCGATAAATATTTGTTTAAGCCGCTCGGACGCCTGATCAACTCAGGCCAAATTACAAAAACAACGCCAGAGATTTACGTGGAACTGGACAAAACGGGCGATAAGCCCACAACCACATTTTCTACAGAAGAAAGGAAGCCGAACGGCAAGAAGAACGGTAACGGCAAGAGAAGTGGCGGTGGAAAAGGTAAATAAACAATGATAAACGCCTGCGGCTCGCCGCAGGCATGACTTTTATTCTAACAAGTATCTTAGTTAGAAATAAAAATCGGGCGCCGATTATTGTCGTGCGCCCTTTTTATACTTGAATCCAGCCATCTCAAGCGACCTATTTACGACGGGCTAGGAACGTTCTGAAGTATTCTTCGAAATAGCGCGGTAGGAATTCTTTTCTGGTCGTCCAAGCCGCACCTCCTTGTTCGTCGGAAGATGTTTAAAAGCCGGCCTAATTATATGCTTTTGTTTGGCCCTGTCAAGCCGAGACGCCAATCTTCATTTTTGTCTCGGCGATTTTCTTGTGGGCAACTTCAGCGGCCTTTTCCGATCCGGACTTGAGTGCAGCCGAGAGAGTTTGCGGTTTGGCCATTAGCGCAGATTTTTTCTTGCGGAAATCGGCGAAGTGATCAGAAACAAGTTCGGCGAGCCGGGATTTGAAGTGCGCGTAGTTTTGCCCGGCGAATTCTTTGACAACGAGTTTTGGTTCCATATGCGAGAGCGCCGCGTAGATATCAATAAGGTTTGAAAGGCCAGGTTTTTTCTCTGTGTCGTAAGAAACTTCCGAACCGGAGTCCGTCGTGGCGCGCGCGATTTTCGCCATGATTTCTTCCGGCGAGTCGTCTATGAAAAGGCAGCTCTGCGGATCGGACTTCGACATTTTCTTTTCCGGATTTTTCAAACTCATCACCCGCGCGGTTTTCGTTAAAATCGGTTTTGGCTCCGTGAACGTTTTTCCAAATTTGGCGTTGAATTTACGAGCCAAGATGCGCGTGAGTTCGAGATGCTGAAGTTGATCGTCACCTACGGGTACGAATTCGGCATCACAAAACAAGATATCTGCTGCCATGAGAACCGGGTAGTAAAACAGCCCGACGTTGGCGGTTTCTTTTTCACCACCTGATTTTTCTTTAAATTGTGTCATGCGCCGCAACTCTCCCATTGGCGTCAAAGTGCCAAGGATCCACGCTAGTTCGGTGTGCGATGGACTCTGTGATTGCTGGAAAATCACGGATTTTTTAGGATCAAGTCCTGCCGCCAAAAAGTCAGCTGCAAGGTTTATGATATTCGCGCTTAGATCTTTTGCTTCCGGATTTTCCGTAAGCGCGTGCAAATCCGCTATAAAAAAATAGCACTGGTATTTGCCGGAGTTTTGCAGATCGACGAAATTTTTCAGGGCGCCCAAATAATTGCCGATGTGCAGTCGGCCGCTTGGCTGGATGCCGGAGACGAGAATTGGTTTGTTCATAGATCGAGTTATAAACACATTGAAAATTCTTCGGGGGTCAGACCGATTTCCCGGATGATTTGGCGCAAGAGATTGTGGTCAATATCTTCGCCGGCGTGGAATGGCACAACGGTTGTCCGGCCATCAGGATGCCGAAAGAAAATATGTGAACCGCGTTGCCGGACCGGTTTAAACCCCAACTTTTTTAGAATGCCGGAAAGTTTTTTGGCGTTTAGGGCGGGCAGGCGGCTCATTATACCTCATACTTCAACCGTTTCGAGCGCGATAAAACTCGGTTCGTAAGCTAGCCGCGAGAGTTGCTTGCGGTATTGCGGATCGGTTTTGGCTACGTCTAAACACAAAGAAATTGCCTCCTTAATTCTTTTGTTGAGGTCAGACAGCGTTTTGGCTTGCGTATGGCATCCGGGGAGCGCCGGTACAGATGCGACAAAGTAGCCGTCCTCGCCGCGCTCGATAATCACCTTGAATTGTTTCCGATTGTTTCGCATGTTTTTATATTACACGGAACCAGGTTAAAAATCAAATTTTTAAAGCGCCCAAGTAGTTGCCGATGTGCAGTCGGCCGCTGGGCTGGATGCCAGAGACGAGAATTGGTTTCACAAACTTATTTTTATTGCATTAAAACTCTGCCATTTAAAAGGATTATATTTATCCAAATTATTTCTAAAAACAATAATCCTGCAAGTAAATATAAATACTTTTTGTTCCCAAGGATATTTTTTCTAATTTTTATTGAGGCAATAACCATAGATATGATAGTTACCAGTCCATGAGCGAGAATTCCATAAAAAGCTAAGAAGCTTAGTAAAATCACGAAGTATAAGAAGATGAAAATATTGCCCGAGAAGTACGGAAGAATTGCTACTATTGATTGTCTCACTAATGGTGCAGTGGGCACAACTACTGCGACTCCAATCCAAAACCAAATTTTGAAAAATTTTTCCATATATCCAATTATAACACAAGAGCCGCATAATTTGCGGCTACGAGAGGTTTTTCTAGATTTCTATCACCACCGGCAGAATCATCGGGCGTCTGCGAGTCTTGTTGTAGAGAAGCTGTCCGATCTGGTCGCGGATTAGGGTTTTCAAATAATCCGGTTCCAGGGGCTGATAGCTCGGCAAGCGCGTCATCAGGGCGCGGATACGCTTCCTGATTTCTTCAAGCACCTCCTGATTTTCTTTCATGTAGATAAATCCGCGCGAGATGATGTCCGGGCTTTTGAGGAGCTTGGACTTGTCGCGATCGATGGTGATGATAATAACAATCATTCCTTCTTGGGCAAGTGCGCGTCGGTCGCGGAGCACGACTTCCTCCACGTCGCCAACGCCCAGGCCGTCAACCATCACGTAGAACGCCGGAACCGATTCCTGGGTAATTTTGAAGCCGTCCTTGGTCAGCTCCGCCACCTGGCCGTTGTCCATAAGCTTCACATTTTCTTTGGGGATGCCGACTTCGCGGGCCGATTGGCCGTTCGCGGCACGCATGAAATAGTAACCGTGGACCGGCACGAGAAATTTCGGGTTGATAAGTTTCATCACAAGTTTCAAGTCTTCCTTGGGGGCGTGTCCCGAGGAGTGGATGTCGATCAGGGCCGAGTGGTAGACGACTGCTCCTTGGCGCGACAGGTTGTCTTTCACCACCTGCACACTTTTTTCGTTGCCGGGGATGACCGAAGAAGAGAGCACCACCGTGTCGCTTGGTTTGATTTTAACTTGTCGGTGCTCGCCGTTGACGATTTTCATCAGACTGGCGTTTGATTCGCCTTGCGCGCCAGTGGAGAGAATCAAGAGTTTGTTGTCGTGATACTTGTGAATTTCTTCGAGCGTGATTATCGCACCTTGTTTGGCTTTAATAAACCCTAGATTTTGGGCAATCTGCACGTTGGCTTTCATGGAATAGCCGGAGAGCGCGACTTTGCGCCCGATTTTCTCGGCGATTTTAATAATTTCGGCGATGCGCGTGAGGAGCGAGGCGAAGGTCGCGATAATGATCCGCCCTTCGGCCTTGCGGAAAATGTCTTCCAGATTTTTTTCCACCGTTTTTTCCGAAATTGTTTTTCCTTCTTTTTCGGCGTTGGTGCTGTCAATGGTGAAGGTGTGAACGCCGAGTTTGCCGATGCGTTCGAACTCTTCAAGGCCATGAGCCACGCCTTTTTCATCGTATTCAATGCGGAAGTCGGCGAAGTGCACCATGTTGCCAACCGGAGTTTTCAAAACCACCCCCGTTGTCTCGGGAACCGTGTGCGGCACGCCGAAGAATTCCGCTTCAAAAAAATTGGAGAGTCGCACGACGTCGCCGTTTTTCACGATTTCGATGTTCAGTTTGGGACTGTTGGGGAAATCGTCTTGCCGTTTGTCAACAATCGCTTTCGTTAACGAGGTGGTATAAATCGGCGGATTGCCCAGTTTTCCCATGAGGTGCGGCACGGCGCCGATGTGGTCGTAGTGGGCGTGGGTTAAAATGACGGCTTGGATATTCACCTTTTTCTTCGCCAGGTACTCAATATTGGGAATGATGTAGTCAATGCCCGGCGTTTCCTCTTCGGGGAACTGCAGGCCGAGGTCAACAATGACGATCTCATTCTTGTATTCAAAAAACATGCAGTTGCGGCCGACTTCTTCAAGACCACCGAGCGGCACAAAACGAAGCGGTGTGCTGTTATCTTCCTCTATTTTTCCGTGCGTAAAGCTGCGCGGAGTCGGTTCGCTTCGTTGAAACTTGTGTTGCGAGATTGATACTCGCTTCGGAATTGCCGGAGGTCTAACCCGCGGACGTTCCAGTGGTTTTTTCATCATAAATTTTTATTTTTGTGGGCAGGGAGGGACTTGAACCCTCAAGCCTTTCGGCATACGGCTCTGAACCGTACGTGTTTGCCAATTTCACCACCTGCCCCCAGAACCCATATCAAAAATATCTTCGGCCGCGATACTGGCCAATTTTGTCTGACGCAAGGAGCAAGGGCGCCCGGCCTTCGCAGCCGAAGCGGCCGCTTCGGCGGAGTAGGCAAGGCGTACCCTTTGATACTCCGAGTCCGAAGCGACGCGGCGACAGGCAAAATTGGTCGTATCCCTCCGGGTTTTCGCTATTTTCCCACTCCGCTGCGTTGCTCCTCGGAGCTGTAGCTATGGCTACTAATCTCCTCATCGCGTCTTGCGGAGTGGAGAAAATATCAGAAAACGCGACTTGAAGCATATTTTTGATATTGGTTCCGCAAAATTGCCCCGGCAAAAGGCCCTATAAAGCGACGAATTGAAAGGAAAAGATAGTCAAGGTTGCGAGAAATCTGCCTAGGAGTTTGTAACTATTGTTACCATTATAGCAGATTGGCAGGTCCTGTCAAGGGGGCCTATTTAAAGACCCGCGCGGTCTTCAGGTACCACTTGCTCGCGCTTGCGAAGCGCTCGGCTGGTTCGGCAATCAAACCTTCTTTGATGCCATGCAAGTTTTTTTCGGAAATGAAGGTGTATTCCGGTGTATAGAGAAAGACCGCCGGATAATCGGCAGTGATTAGTTTCTGGAGGTCGCTCGACTGCGATTTGCGTTTTGCTTCGTCCAGATTCTGCCGGACAGACTCAATCAAGGTATCTACTTTTTTGTTGTTGTAGAGAGAAAGGTTGAGGCCCGGATAAAATCTTTGCGATGAATGCCAGAAGGAGAAGAGGTCCGTGTTTTTCCCGAGAACGTTTCCGAACAAGAGCATTTCGTAGTCCCTGTTTTTTATAACATTGGCCGAGATTTCTTCCGGTGTGACAACGGTCAGGTTTACTTTGAAACCGATTTTACTCCAAGAGTCCTTGAGAATGTCGGCGGTTTTTTGGAGGAAACTTATTTGTGGGACGGTCAAATTGAGCGCAAGGGGAATCTTGCTGGTTTTGATGGTTTTTTCGCGGAAACCTTCCGGCGTTATTTTCCAGCCCGCTTTGTCGAGCGCGCTCGAGGCGAGGTCCAAGGACGGCGGAATTACTGCAAGCCCAGAGTCGAAGTAAAATGTTCCTTCGGGGATGGGACCCTGAGCAATCTTACCGTGATCGCCCAATGTGTCTTTGACTAATCTTTTTTTATCAATTGCCCAGTTGAGTGCTTGTCTTACTTCTAAGTCTTTGAGCGGAACGCTTTTGCTTTGATTCAAAAAAATTGCGTAGTAGCTGGGAAGGTAAAGAGAATAAGATTCGTATGGTCTTTTAATTTGAGCGAGACTTTCCGGTTCAAGACCGGCAAGGCCGTCGATCTGTCCGGAGTTGAAATCTTTAATCACATCGCTTGTTCTGATAAAAAATTTGAAGTTGAAGTTTTTTATCAGAGATTTTTCTCCGAAGTATTTTTCCCAACCTTCCAATCTATAGAGATCCACGAAGCCGTCGGGACGTTTATCGTACGAAAGGAATTTATAGGGTCCGGAACCAATCGGCTTGAGATTGTAATCGGAAAGTTTCCAGTTTGTCGGAGGGACGTCGGCAAATAAGTGTTTCGGCAAAATATAGAGATTTTTTAGAGCGTCAGAGAAGAAGATGTAGGGATTAACAAGAGAGAGCCGCAGTTCGAGTTCGCTCAATCTTTGGGCGGCGACTCCTTGCCAGGATCGGAAAAGCGGCGAAGCGCTTTCCCTATCTTGAACTTTTTGAACGGTAAAAACGATGTCGTCGCTAGTTAATTTCTCTCCGTCTTGCCAGTGCAGATTTTCTTTAAGTCTTATTTTCCAAACGCGGCCGTCGCTAGAAATTTCTATTTTGTCTGACAGGTCTTGGATGTTGCTGAAAACAAGCCGGACCAGGCTTTTATCCGCTTCGCTTAGAGCAATCACGGGGTTCACAAAGGTCGGTTGACCCACGATTCCCTCGGTATATTCTCCGCCCGATGTCGGAACGGGACGTGTTGAGACCAGGAATCCTAGCCAAGCGAGAATCACACCGCTAATTATTATCGTCGCAAGGGAGAGCACAAAGGTAACCCTTTCGCGTTGCGTAAACGCAAAAAAAATTTTCTTAAGCCAGGTCATATGTTGCGAAATTACTAATAAGAAGTCTGGGCGTGGTTAGCGAATCAGCTGGAATACCGCAAGGCCCACGAAGACAATCAAAAGCACGATAGTAGAAACAAATATTATTTTTTCCAATCCTCGGCGCGTTTGATAGAAGCCGCCACCCTCGCCACCAAAAATCCCAGACAGTCCTGCCGACCGCTCTTGGAGCAGGATCGACACAACAATTAGGACAGAGATTATTATTTGTAGGATGGGGATAAGCATAATGTGTCGAGCGTCGCGTGTTCGGCGTTACCGGCGCTCAATTCAGTGATAGGCGATACTTTTGACGTCAACTCTTTGTTGCCAAGTGGAAGATAAAATTGGCAACCCCCATAATCAGTGCGCTCATGACTAACGCCGGAATTGTCTGAATATTAAGGCCTGTGGAAAGTTTGTCAAGGATGAAGAGAATGATGGCATTGACGATAATTATTCCCAGGCCCAAGGTCAAAACGATAATCGGTCCGAGGACGAGTTTTAAAATCGGCTTTACGAAAAAGTTGAGCGCGGTCAAGATTGTCGCCATCGTTAAAATTTGTTTTAGGTTGCCTTGGAGCACGAAGCCCGGAACATAGGCCTCCGCCACCCTTAGCGCAATGGCATTTACGGCAATCGCAATGATGATTTTGGCCAGAGACTTCATCCCGTTAGAGATAGGAAGCGCGTTGCGTTTCCGTGAATCGCGCGCGGGACCAGTGCGCCTCGTTTATTGTTGTTTTGTAGATATAAATTCTGCACATAGATGGGTCATCTCTAACGGGATTCATTGTTTGATTTGATTATAGCACTTTCCTGTGCGGATGGGATGCTGTTTCTAGATTAGTCCGTCAAAAAGGCTTCGCCCCGTCATTTCTTTGGGTTGCGGGATCTCCATTAGTTCCAAAATTGTCGGTGCGACATCGGCCAGAGAACCCATCGTCTCCAGCGTGAGGTTTTGCCAGTTAGTAAATTTTCTGCCGCGAAATTCAGGAGCCACAAGGTAGAGCGGAACCGGGCTGGGGTCGTGTTGGCTCTCGGGAAGACCGGTCACGGGGTCAAGCATCTCCTCAATATTGCCGTGATCAGAGGTGATAATGACTGCCGTGTCGTGATTCACGGCAACCTTTAAGAGCCTGCCGACTTCTCTGTCCAGTACGCGGACTGCTTCCAGAGCAGCTTTGTAATCGGCTGTATGCCCGATGGTGTCGGCGTTGGCATAGTTTACGAGTACAAAGTTGAAGGATTTACTTTGTGCCGCTTCGAGGAGGCGGTCGGTGATGGCTGTGGCCATCATCTCGGGATGTTCCTCGATTTTTGACATAGAAATAGAAGGAATAAGAGTTCTGTATTCTCCCTCAAAGGGTGGCTCGCGCAGGCCGTTAAAAAAATAAGTTACGTGGGCGTATTTATAAGTTTCCGCCAGACGCAGCTGGTTTTTTCCGGCGTCGCTTATGATTTGCCCCAAGGGCAGGGCTACTTTATCCGCCATAAAAGCGACCGGAACTGGAAATTTGTCTTCGTAGTGCGTCATGGTTACAATCAAGAGGTTTTGGAGTTTTTTTACGGTGAATTTATTGAAATCCGGCAGGATGAACGCCTCCGCGAGCTGCCTGATGCTGTCCTCCCGATAGTTGAAAAAGATAACCGCGTCATTGTCTTTAATGATTTTGTTTTTGCCGAAGCGGAGCGCTGGCAGATATTCTTCCGTGAGCGCCCGCTTGAACATAGACTCAATTATTGGCGTTGGATCTTCGACAACCGTGCCGCTTTCGCCCGTGAGGTTCTCGTAGGCCTCCTCGGTCAGCCGCCAGTTTTGGTTGCGATCCATCGCGTAGTAGCGACCGACTAACGTCGCCAATTTTTCTTTGGGTAATCCCTTGAGGAAGCCGTAAATTGTTTTGGGCCCGCTGTCCTTACCGTCGGCGAAAAGGTGTAGGTTCACGTTTGTGACAGATTCCATCTCGGCCATTTTGAGTAGTGCCTCCAGGTGCTCGATTGAGGCGTGGACATTGCCTTTACTTAGGAGTCCTACGAGGTTCACAGCGGAATTATTATCCCGTGCATGTTTGAAGGCGGATTTGAACGCCGGATTTTCAAAAAAACTTTTGTCGCGGATGGCCATGGTGATCTTCGGATAGTATTGGTAGAGCACTTTTCCGGCGCCGAGCGTGAGGTGGCCCACTTCGCTGTTTCCGACTTCGCCCCAGGGCAGACCAACGGAGATGCCCGAGGCCTGCAAACTTGTCACTGGAAAATTTTCCTCGAGCCACCTGAAGGTTTGGGGATTTACAACGTGGATCGGATTGGACTCGTCGTTTCTGCCGATGCCCCAGCCATCGAGGATGATTAGGATGACAGACTTTTTCGCCATTGGTTTAATTGTAGGACAGTTTGGTGGCCCAAGAAAGAATAGCCCGCACTTCTTGAACTGAATGGCGAATTGATATAAAATATTTCACAAGACGCCGCGGTAGCTCAGTGGTAGAGCGCAGCCCTGAAGAGGCTGGCGTCGGGTGTTCGATTCACCCCCGCGGCACAGAAGAAAATCGGTTCGCCTCAAGCGCGGGCCGATTTTCTTTCGCGGCGGGTGAATCGCAGGAGGGGGTCGGGAAACTTGTTTCCCGTGTAGGAAGTTATTCGAAACCGAGGGTTTCGAAGGAGGAGTAAGGCGACGACATGAACCCCCGCGGCACAAATTTATTTCAGAAAAAAAGGAGCCATCTCAAAATGGCCTGTTTGTGCCGGGGAAACAAAACCTAACCGAGCACTTGAAGCCTGCTCTTTTTTCTCCCCAAGTTTTGTTTAACATCATTTATCTTATCCTGAATCTTATACGATTGGCCTTCTTGCCTCAGAATATTTTCGGCGTCAGTGTGTGCTTTGACATCTTTTTCGAGTTTTGCTTTTTCAGCGTTTTTCGTGGAAATTAATCTTTCCTCGCTGGCTATCCGTTCGTCGGTTTCGCGTTTCTTGCCGAAAGACAAAATCCCAAGATTGCTACGTTCTGCTTGAAACTCGCTCAATCTTCTCTTGGCTTCAGAAATTTCACCATCAATCCTCTTAATCCACGCTTTGCCACTTTCTGGGCCGCCGTGCACTCTTAGTTCAGATGCATATTTCTTCATGTCTTCTTCCGCACCTTCTGCTTTGTCAAAAGATGATTGCAATTCTTGGAGATATTTCTCCAGGCGGGAGATTTCCTGATTTAATTCCTCTTTTTCTTCGGAAGTCATCTTCTGCTCTAGGTTTTGTGCCCCATCTTTATCTTTTTGAAATTTCTCCTTCGTGTTTTTAATAACGGACGGGTCGGCTTCTCTTGGGAGAATCGGTCCTTCTTCGGCAAATGAAAAACCATACTTGGATACCCCGTCTCTAAAAACGCTCCAGTCTCCGTCCCTAAAACGGTGGTCACCGCCCATTACATTACCCTGATGCATCCTTGTGCCAAGCGCGCGACTTCTCACGAAGTTTAAAGTCCCCAAGTGTCTGCCGATCAAATCATGCACGGCATCTCTGGTCTTCTCGGCGTCGTATTTCGCAAACGTGTAAGTGTTTAGGCCTTCTTTTTTCGTTAGTGGCGACGTTTTCTCCCCGACGGCATTCTTGAAAAACGTCGCGGTTCCGGCCAATGTACCTTCTGTTCCTAGAAGATTTTTAAGAACGGCTCCAATACGTTCGTTTTCCGTGGGCTCTCTCCGTAATCGCCACTGCAGGCCAGAAGAATCTACGCCGCCGCCTACCCCCGTGGCTACTTCTCGGGCCAGCTCACGCATGATTTTTTCCCTTTCTTTTGGATCTTTGATTTGATCAACACCACGTGCCGCAAACTCTTCGCCCAAGAATTTTTGGCAGACTTCTTCAATGAACTCTCGGCGATCTCTACCACCGCTCACTCCGTAGTTCGCTTCCCCAACCACACTTTCTCTTATTGCATGTTCAGTTTTGGCTTCTTCGAAAAGGCGACCAATGACAAACGGATTGCCCTCTATTTCCGCAACTTGAGTGTTAAGTGCCTCGATGTGCTCCTGAAGTTTCCTGTATCTCTCGACTTCTTCGCCCGAGACTTGGCCGGCTTTTATTCTCTCGAGCTCTTTGGCCAAGCCGCCAGCTTCCCGCTCCGCTCCGGCGTTTTTCCCGATTAATTCCTGGAGAACGGCTTTGACTTGAGGAGCAATTTCTTCTTCGCTTTTTCCGGAGATCAAAGCCCGCACACCTTCTAGGTCTTTTCCGATCTTAGCTAGCTCTGCGCTTGCTCTCCGCAATTCTTCTTCTTTCGCTTCCTCGCCCTCTCTTAATTTCTCGGCATTGGCGATTCTCTCTTCGATTCGCTCCGCCTTGAATTTGTCCACTTCCGCCTGGGAAAGCCCCATTTCTTCGAGAGCAGCTCCGCGTTCTTCATATTGTTCACCTGCCCGCGTTTGCAACTTCTCTTTTCTGATTCTTTCTTCCTCCTCCGCTTTTTTGCTTGCGGCAATCTCCGCCTCGTGCTGTTCTTGGGCGGCTTTTAAATCTTCAACTGATAATTGTTTGGGTTCTGAAGGGGGTGTTTCTTTCATGTTTTTAGTGTATTACCCCCCCTCAAGCGTCAAGTCCTACTTCTTCAACTTCAAAATTATCCTCTTTTCCTCCGGTTTCACGGAGTCAACGACGAACTTATGCGATTTTTCGGGCGTTAGCGCGGCTTTCATTTCATCGGCCCCGCCGAATTCGGAGATGTGGATCAAGCCCTGGAGGCCGCTCTCCAAACTAATCACAGCTCCCACAGGATTCAACTTGTAGACTTTGCCGGAAACTTCCTGTCCCGGTTTGTAGGTTTCGGAAACGGCCGCCCAGGGGTCTTCCCGCAGGGCCTTAAGAGAGAGGAAAACTTTGCCGTCGCGGATTTCAATGATTTTTACTTTTATTTGATCGTTAACCTTGACGATTTCCTTGGGGCTGTCAACCAAGCGGTGATCAAGCTCTGAAATGTGGACCATGCCCTCAATTTCGGGATTATCCGCGAAGCGCACGAAAACGCCGAAGTCGGCGATGCCGGAAACCAATCCTTCAACTACTTGTCCAACTTCGTATTTCTGCAGCAACTCTTTGACATTCGCCGACATAACTTCGCGTTCGGAGACGATGACCTTATTGCTCCGAGGATTGACGTCAATAATTTTGACATTCATCTCCTGGCCAATAAACTTTTTTAGTTCCTCGGCAATTTTTTGACGGTCCTCGCCGACGCGCGGATAGTGGTCGAGAGATAGCTGGGAAACCGGCAAAAATGCTTTGAGTTGAGAGTTCTCAAGTTCCACCATCAAACCGCCGGCATTGGCGCCATAAATTTTAACTTTGACCACCTCGCCGTTCTCCGCCAAGTCTTTCACTGCTTGCCACACTTTTTGCTTGCCGGCTTCCGAGAGCGAGAGTTCGATGTTGCCGCCCTCGCCGTCGATGGCAACGATTTTGGCTGGCACACAATCGCCGACATTTAATTTTTTTATTGCTTCCCGCGCGTTCATCAGTTCAGCGCCGAAAACAATGCCGGTGCCGAATCGCCCCAAATCAAAATAAGCCGCCCGCGGGGCAACTTTCATAAGCGCGGCCTCCACCACGCTTCCTTCTCTGGGCCAGTCGCTCGTCTGCAATTCATTTTTCATGGTCTCGAGGAGGCCCGCTGTTTGGTCGTCTGTTTGTGGCATATTAGCGGATTATATAAGATTTCAAGTAAAAAGCAAGAAAATAGAATCTCCACAAGGCTTACGCCTGGCGCCGGCACGCTGAAGCTTATTGCCCGTTCCCCGTCCGGCTTTGGGCGGACCTGCGGAGGATGGAGGTCAGCCGAATTTCCTCATCTACTACGCCGTTTCGATTCCCAAAGCATTTCAAAAACATCTTTCATCGTTGCCGCAAAATCATTGTTGTCAACAACAATCGATTGTTGATCTTTGTGGAGTATGATCCTCACAAAACACTCCGCTATTTCTACCGATACATTTGCAGAATACTCACTGGCAGGCAGGGAAACAATTTCTCTCCCGTGAACCTTGTCCGCCTCTCGAAACTGTCTAATCGAGGGATGGTTTGGGGCGAAACCACGAACCCGCGTTTTTTGCCTAGCAAGCTCACTGTTGTAATTCTCATATGCCCCAAAAGCTCTTTTTGTTCCGCTTCTCGACTTTGCATAAAAAACTAATAATTCCCTGTTAGCAAGTTTAGGAAGCTTGTAAGCAAGAGACTCCGAGATCCCCTTTTTCCCTTCAAAATACAACACCCGCGCCTTGGTGTCATCGGCGATCCTAGCCAGCAATTCCGGCAACATTCTTCTAACATCCCTGATTTTTTCTTCTTGCTCAACAATAAATTCTTCCGGAGACTTGGCCACAAAAAGCTGCCTTTTGGCCCGAGGAATCTTAAGAACAAGTCCCTTTTTGCGCAATTCTTCAAGAACGACATACGCCGTGGGATGTTTTACCGACGATCTTTCTGCAATCCTGTAAGCCGTGGCCTCCCCCGTTTCAAGAAGAGCAAGGTAAACAAGCGCCTCTTTCTGGGTCAACCCCAGCGCCTCCAGTTGAAACCGAATTTTGTCCATGCGAGAATTCTATCCGAAAAGGAAAAATAGTCAATAATTCTGACGATTATATAGATTGCCGAAAAAGCCGATATTTATAAAGCCGGAACAGGAATAAGGACACGAGGCCCTTTATTGTTCGCGTCTCCTGAATGAAAATGATTCTAGGATTTTTGACATATAAGGAGGCAATAATGTCCGAGCTAAAGGAAGTTCTTTCCTATAAACATCCGGGGGTTATCGGCAAGTTGCAAGCCGAAATGGGCATGTCAAAAAAAGAAGCCGAGCTATTATTCCAAGACACGCTGAAATTTTTGTGGCTATGTGGCAATGAACCAGGAAAATTCTCTCCAAGCCAAAAAATAGACGAGGCCTGGCACAGATTCATACTTTTTACGAAAGATTACCATGAATTTTGCAACCGGTTCTTCGGAAAATACATTCACCATGGACCATTGATGCCGGGCAGATGACCAAGCCAATTAATTAAGGGACAAAAACTTATTGCCATCGTGAAGGGATTATTCGGTAACGCCCTGAACACAGAAAATTGGTTGGCGCCTAGTGCTACGTCGACTACATGTTGTAGTGCCTGTGAGTCAGAACACGAACCCAATTGCAACTGCAAGGATTGTGAACGTGCTAGGTGGCTAAAAACACCCGAGGGGAAAAAGGAGCAAAAACGCCAAGAGGCAGAAAGAAAACGCGAGTTGAAACTCAAGGCACCACTAGATAGGGCCACTTGGGGTCTAGAAAATGCCAAGGAATCGCTGTCGGCCAAAAAAAGAGAGGATGATATGCTCCAATCTGACATACGGGAAATTAGGAATACTACGAATTCGCTTCTAATAAAATTGAAGGGCCTGGAAGAAAAAGCCCGACAAACAGAGGGACAGCTACCTCAGCTCGAAAAGGCATTGGCGGCAGCAAACAAAAGTGTTGAACGAGAAAAGGTTAAGTACGAAAGAAAGAAAAAAAGAAGAAAATCTCCTGGGATGGTTTTGGCATCCCCTACTGACACTAAGGAGAAAAAGATACGAGCACCATGGCGCCGTTAAAACTGATCGAAGACTGGGCAATTGAAAACGTTGTGGAGCGGCTTTCTTCCGACTCGACTGTTGTCTTGCGAATTCTTGATGAGGATTTACGCCTCCGACTTCTCAGAGAGGCGGAGAGCTATGTTTATCTAGAACAACCTGAATTCGTTGGCAAGTTTAACGTAAGACAACAACTTGCCTCATTCAGCTCTTTTGGACAACGAAGCCCCTTTGTTCTTCTAAAGAATGAATTTCAGTCACTGCTCGAAAGAAAATTAGCAAACATAAAAGAGTACCCTTTTCAGTACCCGCTGCAACTCAATGAAGCGGTTATACAAAGGTACGAAAGGGGATCTCTTGGCCTCTCTCCTCACAGAGATAATCTTAACTGCATTAACGTTGTCTGCGTTTTTGTTATCGATGGTACGGCAGATTTTTACGTCTGCGAAGATAGATCCGGCAAGGGCGCTAGAAAAATCGACTCGGCCCCAGGGAACCTAATCATCATGAGGGCACCCGGGTTTTTAGGATCTGATTTCAGACCATTTCACCTCCTAACAAACATTACGGAAAGAAGATACTCGTTCGCCCTAAGACAAATTAGGCGTCTCTTTTAGAGACGCCTTTCAATTTCTTTTCTTTGTAATCACCACTCCGGGGATCCCGTTATCCCATACCCCCAACTTCTTTACAGAGACCGTCGTAGAACAAATTCTGGAATCCGCTAGCAAGATTTTTTCAGCAATATCGCTAGCAAGTTTTTCCACAAGATTTCGCGGAGATCCTTGAATCACCGCTTGAACTACGCTTTTCAATCTCTTGTAGTCAACAGTGTCCTCTAGCCGGTCGGAGCCCTCAGCCCTTTCTATGTCAACCTCAAGCTCCACATCTACCCCGAAAGGTTGTGCGCGTTTCCTTTCCTCCGGACTCACGTCATGGATCCCATCGAAAACAAGACCTTTCACGAAAATAGTGCTCATCTAACCCATCCGCAAAACGTTTATCAATACTACAACCAGCCTAAATCCGCTAAAAAATAAAATCAAGGGACAAGGCGGCACTTGTCCGTTCGAAAAAATTGAAGCCCCGGAGGGCTTCATGAAAAATATGGCTTGAGGCGGCGGACAGTTTCTGACCAGAGTTTCTTGTCTAATTCCGGATCCATTGTGCGCCAGTTGGCGCGTTCTGGGCGGCCAAGTTCTTGCGCGGCAATTATCCTAAGGTATTGCGGCGGTGCTGGAGGGTCCCAGCAGACATTCGCCTCGCCGTCGGGATTTGTCCAGAAAAGGTATGGTTCGGGATTTTCTTTATCGGGATTTTCTTCATACAGTTCTTGGAGACGCGCGGCGCTTTGAAGCCTATCAATCTCCGCGATCGAGAAGTCGCTTCTGATTCTTCGCCTCAGGTCTAAAACCGCCGGCAAGAAGTGGAGATGGGCGTGCTTTATGGTTTGCCCGATAATACCGTGTTCAAAAATGGTAATAGGCCAGGCGTTCTTTGTGGTTTGTTTGGGGCCATATTCGAGAGTTAGTGCGTGGCAAATCTGTTCTGTAAGTCGGAGTGCCACGCCGTTTTGTTCTTTGGTTAACGCGCCCATACACGGCGTGTGTTCTGCGGGAAACAAAAGCACATAGCCACCATCCGTGATTTGGCCGAGAGTGGCGATAATATAAAACCCATCCCATTCAGCAATCAATCTTTCTTCAAACTGTTTACGGTCGCAAAAAACACAGTTTTCAGCCACCAAACCTCCTAACTTACGCTTTGGGCAACTATCCCCAGCATATATTGGGTTGCCATTTTTTGTCAATTTTGGGCCTGGAAATTGACTTGGATTTTTGATATAATTTCACTAATGGTTGTCAATTATTTTGGTGGGGGGTCGTTTAAGCTGCAGAGCGGGGAGACATCCTTGCTCGTGGATCCGGAGAGCAATCGCTTCAAGGCCGATGTGGTTTTGAAAACTTTGGCGCCTGCCGATTTTTCGGCGGAGGCGGCGGCGCAGAACGAAATTTCTTTTCCGGGCGAGTACGAAATCAAAGGCGTGGAAGTTCTGGGGCTCTCCATTCCCGAAGAATCGGGCGAAAAATTTGTGAAGATCGCCTATTTGGTGAAATGGGAGGATATGAATTTTGTTTTCTTGGGGCATATTTCTAAAACGCTTCAGCCCTCGCTAATCGAAAAATTAAACGAGCCGGATGTCGTGTTCTTGCCCGTAGGTGGAGGACATTTTCTCGCGCCCGAGGTGGCGGCAAAGCTTGTTAAACAGCTCAAGCCAGCGATTGCCATCCCAACTTTTTATAAGTCCGCCGCCGATTTTTTGAAAGCCACGGGACAGAAAGTCAGTGCCGAAGAAAAATTCGTTTTTAAAAAGAAAGATTTGGCCGAGGGAAAAAACAGAGTGGTGGTTCTCGAGCCCAAAACCTAAAGTTTTATATCCCAGACAATGGATCTAAAAAGTTTTTTGGAAAAATTGCAGTCGGCTGATGAGGATGTGAAACGCCGCTGGCTGGTGGTAAGCACGATTGTCGTCATGATCGTCGTGATTTACGTTTGGCTTGCCTATTTTAATAGTTTGATTGCAAGTTTCAGTGAGCCGCGCCTTGCGGAAATTCCGACAGGAGGAGCAGGTTTCAGTTTTTGGTTGAGCCTCAAAAGCGGAGCGGCTCTGCTTTATAATAGTTTTGTTGATAAGCTGCATGTTTTCGCGGAGATTTTGAAGGCGCCGCGGGAATATATTATTCAGCCTCGTTAGAAGTCGCGATCGCTTTGTAAAATTGCCAAGATTTTTACACAATGAACAGCTACCTTCTTAAACTAAACAGACTAAACCAATCGTTGATCGCGATCTACTTCTAACGGGGTCAGCAGCCTAAATAGTAGGATCTAGAAAAATGCAAAATATTGAGAAGCGCGAAATTACAAAAGAGCTTAAGGAATCGTACTTAGATTATGCGATGTCCGTGATTGTCGCGCGCGCTCTGCCCGACGTGCGCGATGGCTTAAAGCCCGTGCATCGGCGTGTGCTTTGGGCCATGTGGGACGTGGGGCTCACGCACCTTGCGAAGTTCAGGAAGTCGGCGAACGTGGTTGGAGAGACGATGGCCAAGTATCACCCGCATGGCGATATCGCCATTTACGATACACTCGTCCGCATGGCCCAGGATTTTTCTTTGCGCTATCTTCTCGTACAGGGCCAGGGCAACTTCGGTTCCGTTGACGGCGATTCGGCCGCAGCCATGCGTTACACCGAAGCCAAGCTTTCCGCGATTGCCGAAGAGATCCTTTTAGACGTCGAAAAGGAAACCGTTGACTGGCAGCCGAATTACGATGCGACGCGCGAGGAACCGAAAGTTTTGCCGGCCAAGCTTCCCAACCTGCTCTTGAACGGCAGCTTGGGCATCGCCGTTGGCATGACGACGAACATCCCGCCGCACAATCTGCGCGAGATTGTCGACGCCATATTATTCCTATCTGACAATTCAGACGCCTCTAATGATGATTTGACGAAATTCGTTAAGGGTCCGGATTTCCCGACGGGCGGCATCATTTTCGACGAAAAGGCGATTAAGACCGCTTACGCCACGGGGCGCGGACCGATAACGACGCGCGCCAAAGCCGAAATAGTAGAGGAACGAAAAAATCGGCAGTTCGACATCGTCATCACGGAAATTCCTTATCAGGTCAACAAATCAGAGCTTATTAAAAAGATTGCCGAATTGGCGCAAGACAAGAAGATCGAAGGCATCCGTGATTTGCGCGATGAGTCCGATAGGGAGGGCATGCGGATTGTGATTGAACTTAAAAACGACGTTCCGCCGCAGAAGATCTTAAACCAGCTTTACGAGCGCACCGATCTGCAAAAAGATTTTCATTTAAACGTCATCGCGCTCGCGGACGGGATTCAGCCGCAGCTGATGTCCCTAAAGGACATCCTGGTTGCTTATTTGGCCCATCGCAAGGAAGTCGTGAAACGACGCGCTCAGTTTGACCTCAAGAAAGCCGAGGAGCGCGCGCATATCCTTGAGGGACTCTCTAGAGCCCTCGAAGTGATTGACAGGGTGATCGCTACAATCAAGAAATCCAAAGATAAGGAAGATGCTCGAACCAATTTGATCAAGGTTTTTAAACTTACGGAAATCCAGGCGAATGCGATTTTGGAGGTGAGACTGCAGACGCTCGCGGCTCTGGAACGCGAGAAAATAGAAACGGAACTCAAGGAAAAACTTGCGTTGATCAAGGATTTGAATTTAATCCTCAAAAGCCCGGCGCGAATTTTGAAAATCATCAAAGACGAAATTATAGAACTTAAAGAAAAATACGGGGATGATCGCCGCACCAAGATTGTGCCGACCCCGCTCAAGGCTTTTCGCGAAGAGGATTTGATTCCCAACGAAGAGGCGATCATCACTTTTTCGGCCGGCGGCTACATCAAGCGTCTGCCGCCAGATACTTTCAAAAGCCAGAGGCGCGGCGGCAGGGGACTCATCGGCTCGGAAGTGGCCGAGGAAGATTTTCTCTCCCATTTTTTCAACGCCAAGACCCACGACAATATTTTGTTTTTCACAGATCGCGGCCGCGTTTTTCAAACCAAAGTTTATGAGATTCCTCAGGCCAGCCGCGTCTCCAAGGGCAAAGCCGTCCACAATTTTTTGGAACTGCCGACCGATGAGAATATTAACGCTCTGATAAGCTATTCGGAAAAAGACGCGAAAATTAAAGAAAAAAGTTTTTTGATTATGGCCACCAAAAACGGCTTGATCAAAAAAACGCCGCTTGAAGATTTTGAAAATATCCGCCGCAACGGCATTATCGCCATTGCTCTTAAAAAGGGCGATCTCTTGAAGTGGGTGAAGTTGTCGAGCGGACATGACGAAGTAATTCTCGCGACCAAACTTGGGCAATCAATCCATTTCCGAGAATCGCAAGTGCGATCAATGGGGCGCACTGCTGCTGGCGTGAGGGCTATGAGACTCAAGAAGAACGACGAGGTTGCGGGCTTTGATATAATTAAAAAAGGAGAAGGTATTAAGTTTTTAGTTGTAATGATGAACGGCTTCGCCAAGCAGACGTCGATCAAAGAGTATAAGGTTCAGCGGCGCGGCGGTTCGGGAATAATTACGGCCAAGATTACTCCTAAAACCGGGCAAATCGTTTCCGCCCACATTGTTTCCGACGAGAAGGAAATTTTTGCCCTCTCGGCTAAAGGCCAAATGATCAGAACCAACCTCCCGAGTGTGCGCGTGACGGGTCGTCCGGCTCAGGGAGTAAAAATCATGAACTTAAAGCCCGGAGATAGATTGGCGGGGACGGTGATCATATAGATAAAATTGCCATGAATCCCTCACCCCCGGAGGATTAAAACTTATTTAACGATAATTATAAACAAAGCCAAATGGTAGCTTCTCAAAAAGTCGTTTTAGAACTGTGGGGCTTGCGCGCGAAGCGTCAATCCTCCAAAGATGAGAGATGAAACAACTTTCTCAAAAACAGGTCGTCATCGCTCTCGGTTCGGCTGTGCTTATTATTGGTGTTCTTGTTTTGATTTTCGCCAATCTCCGGAGACGGGGCACAGGCGAGCAAGAGTTTTCCTTGAAAGTTTGGGGAGTTGACGACAGGCAAATTTTTACGGAGTTGATAAGAAATTATAAAGTTCTTCGTTCGGGAGCCAAAGTGGAATACACGCAATTTGACCCGGCAAACTACGGGAGCGCTCTGTTAAACGCCCTGGCTTCCGGCGAGGGGCCAGACGTTCTCTACGTCGGCAATCGTGACTTGCCCAGGTCCCTGAACAGACTTTATCCGGTGAACCCTGCGCAGTTTAACTTAGTTAAATTAAGGGAACTTTTCCCGGCCGTTGTCGAGCAAGATTTTGTTTCTGCTTCCGGCAGTCAAATCTTTGCCTTGCCCATCTACCTAGACACCTTAGCCTTGATTTACAATCGCGATTTTTTTGACAATGCAGGAATTGTTGCGCCGCCCTCGACCTGGGATCAATTTCAGGCCGTCATTCCCAAGCTGCGCGACGTGAGTCCCAACGGCCAGATTGTCCATGCCGCCGCCGCCATCGGTGGGTCTGGGAAAACGGTTGATGCCGGAGAGGATTTGCTCGCGCTTCTCATGCTCCAGAACGGAACGAGGATGACGAACGATGACCGAACTTCCGCTTCTTTCGCCCAGCAGCAGGGGTCGGTTAATCCCGGGGCCTCGGCCTTCAATTTCTATCTTCAATTCGCCAACCCCGGTTCTCCTTACTATACCTGGAACGACGGTCAGCCCAATTCTTTAGAGAGTTTTATCGGAGGGAAGACCACGATGATTTTCAATTATCAGTCGGTTATTGGTGAAATTAAAAAGAAAAGTCCGTTTTTACATTTCGCGGTGGCCCCCATGCCGCAGCCAACCGGCTCCCAAATTTTCGTGAATTTACCTAAATACTATGGCCTTGCGGTTTCTAAACAGAGCAAGGCTCCCGGCTGGGCCTGGGACTTTGTTATTTATTTGACGACTAATCCTCAGATTGAGAAGATTTATTTGGACGCTACGGGGCGGCCGCCAGCCTTGCGCGGGCTCATCGGTGAGAAGTTGAACGATCCAAACTCGGGAGTTTTTGCGAAACAGGCTCTCACTGCTCGTTCCTGGTACGAAGTGGATGATGCGGCTGTGAGTAGGGCCATGAACGATGCCATCACCACCGTCTTGAGCGGCCAAGTCGATTCTTTGCGAGCTCTTCGCCAAGCCCAAGATAAAGTGAGCCAGTTGATGACCAAAAATAATTTATAACTCCCAACTATCAACCGATGACTATTAGAAAAAAAATTCTACTTTCTACTTTCTGCATTCTTACCTTGTTGCCGGCTTTGAGTTTTGCCGCGACTCAAATAAACCTCTTCCCGACGGGCTTCTGGGGACCGCTTGTCTCCTGCTCCGGTGCCGTAAAAGTTTTTGATGCGAGCGGCAACGCCACGGACAACCCAAATGCCTGTACCAGCCTCTGCGACCTTATAGACACCTTTCTCCGCCTCATTTATTTCGGCATGACAGTTGCCCTCTTTATTCTGACGCCGGTTTTCTTCGCCTGGGGAGGACTGACGATTCTTGTAGCCGGCGGCGATCCGGGAAAACTTGGGGAAGGCAAGAAGATTTTGACCGGCACGCTTGTCGGCATAATGATAGTTTTGGGCGCCTTCCTTATCGTTTCCACGTTTGTTAAATTCTTGGGCGTCGCCAATAATCCAGCAACCGGAAAACCTTTTATTCCGGGTTTTGATTCCTCGGTCAACGCCTTCACCTGTCAAGTGCGATAGGAGACAAATTATATGCTTAAAAGTGTTGCTCTAGTAATTTCAGTAATCAGTTTTTTCATAGTGCCGGCGGTCTTTGCCCAAGTTAAAATTTCCACAAACATCCCCGGTCCTGCTCCGGCGAACGATGTTTGCGGTTTTGTTTCCAACTTTTACACGTTTTCACTGATGATCGCAGGTATCTTGGCCTTCGGCGCAATTGTCTATGGCGGAGTTAAATACACTTTTGCCGCCGGTAACCCCTCGGGCCAGAGCGAAGGCAAAGAATGGGTAAAGAGCGCTCTTCTTGGCCTCCTCCTTCTCGTCGGGGCTTATGTGATTTTGAATACAATCAATCCCGGTCTTGTGAAAAGTGGAAGTTCGTGTCTCTCGGCGCTTCCTGGTATAGCTCCTTCTCCCTCGCCCAGTCCGACGCCTCCCAACGACGGACTTCCACCGCCAAATTCGTGTACTACCGACCTCCGGACGGTAGCGACATCGAACCATGAGCCCTTCCCGGCCACAAATGCGTCGGATCTGACCCAGCTTATGAATTGCATCACTACCAGCCCAAAACTTGCCGGCGTGCCATTGGGTTCGGTGGCGACCTATGACCATGACCACCCAACTTGCAACTATACTCGCGGCAACAAAGTCTGCGACACAATATGCAGCCATGCAGTCAGTTCTTGCCACTACGGCGGTCATGGTGGGACGCAGGGTGCTCTTGCGGTTGACTACGGCATGACGCCGGGTGCTGGCAATGGCGGCGAGAAAGCGTTCGGCCCGAAAGTCATTGAGGTGGCGCTTCAATGCGGCGCAAAAAGCGCGCGTTGTGAAGGAAGGGTTGTGGTCAATGGCCAAGCAGTAGTTAGAAGTGTCGATTGTGGCGACCCCGCGGCCGATCATGTGCACATAAGCGCCGGAACTTGCGATGCAAACTGAAATAAGAATACACTATGAAAAGAACAACCCCGATCATTATCGCCATCATATTAATAGTTTCGGCTGCGGCGTGGTATTTTCTTGGCAAAAAAGAAACGCAATCACCTGCCGCCGAGCCGCCGGCCGCTCCGCAGACTGAGTCCACGGGTGGCATCAATCCAGCAGGAATTCCTTCCGGTGAAACTCTTTCTCTCGGCACTCCCAAGGGGACGATAACCGTCAAAAATTTTTACAAGAACGCAGTGAGTATTGACGAGGAAATTGACGTGTTGCTTCGAACTACGGCGCAATATACCATCAGCTATTCGCGCGTTGACAGTAGTTTCCAAATAGTCGTGCTTGCCGCGCCGGTCGCGGTGAACCAAAAATCCGCGGAAGCCGACCTGCTCTCTTTGCTGGGAGTAAATCAATCAAGCGCCTGTTCCCTCAAGATAAGCGTGATCATTCCGTTGCCAATTGACGCAAACCTTGGCGGCAGGATATATCCTTTAAGCTTCTGTCCGCCGACCCAATAATCAAAAATGACAAAATATTTTCTAACAATAATTGGGAGATTGGCCGGCTTTTACCGGATAGCCTTCGCCTCTGTTAGCGGAAATCCCCCGGTGAGCGTTATCATAACCAATCCCTTGGCCTGCAATGATCTTACCTGCGCGCTTTCCAAAGTTACAGATCGTATCTTATTTGTTGCCGCCCCAATTACGGCCATCATGGTTTTGGTCGGCGGATTCATGATGATCACGGCCGGCGGCGACCCGGAAAAATTCTCCAAGGGCAAAAAAACCCTGCTCTACGCCGCGATTGGGTTTGTTGTCGTGCTTGCCGCCAATGCTGTCTCGCCGCTCATCGAGTCGCTGTTTAAATGAATAATCGCACCGCAGAGCGTGCCGGTTCTCGCCGCTCAAGGGTTGCGGTTACTCACCCCTCCCCATTTGCTGTAAAATCTATGCATATGCACTATTTGAAGACGAAGTCGCCTTACGGCTCTGACGTTGCAATAACTAAATCGTTGTCACAAATGGGGAGGGGTTTATTATTCACACGTCGCAATTCATCCCCGCCGAGGCGGGGCGGGTATTCTTGCGAGTGAATAATAAAAAATAAAACCCTTAAATGTCCTCGATAATTTCAAAAATCATCCTAGCCCTACAGCACTTTTTTATCAGTAGAGCTTTCGGAGCTGCAGCCGGCGGAGGAACAACCGACATCATTCCCAACCCCCTTGCCCCCTGCGACAACTTTCAATGTATTGTTACCAAGGTCATCGGCCTTCTTTTGGAAATTGCCGTGCCCCTTACAGCCATCATGGTTTTGGTCGGCGGATTCATGATGATCACGGCCGGCGGCGACCCGGAAAAATTCTCCAAGGGCAAAAAAACCCTGCTCTACGCCGCGATTGGGTTTGTGGTCGTGCTCTTGGCCAATGGCATTGTCCAGGTAATACGGTCAATTTTCCAGTAATGGTCAAGTCTCTTCTGGTATGTTATAATCAAAATAAGCTTGGCCGATGAGTCCCGTTAGAAGCCGCGATCGCTCTATGGAATGAATATGCAACTATTTAAAAAACAAATGGTCGTTTCAAATAAAATTATAAACTTTGCAAATCGCTTGATCGCGATCTGCTTCTAACGGGATGAACAGTATTTCTAAAACGGGGTGGGCGATTCGTTTGGGGACACTTCCTTTGACGCGGTTCTTGAGTTCGGAAGCTCACGCTGCCGGCATAACGCTTAAGGATTACACTGAAATCAATTCCGTAATCCTTTGTCCCATAGCCAGAGACATGTTTTGGGTTCTGATAGCAATTTCCACCATTATGATTCTCGTGTCTGCTTATATGTACGTCACGGCCGGCGGTGATCCGGAAAAAGTCGGTAAGGCCACGAAAACCATCACTTACTCAGCCGTGGGAGTTGTTGTGGCGCTTTTAGCTAGGGCGTTTCCCCTCGTTATTGCGAGCATTTTTAACGCCGACCTTACCGCCGGTTCAGCTTGTCAATAACTATTGTCCCCATGCTACTTTTGTGCTAATATGCTAATATCTAGTTAACATCGGATTGGTTGGTTCGGCCGATATCTTGCGGCCACGAACCAAACATCCGCAGATCTTCATGAAAAAATTTTTAATCAATATCTCACTTAAGACGGGGCTTTTTTCACAAACGGCCGCGTCTTTCGCCTACTCTCTTCTTGGCGTTGGCATTGCCCGTGCCGCAACTAATCCTCTTCCAGGAATAGACGTAACTACGGCCGAGGGCGTGCGCACTACTGTTTTGTGCTCCATCGCCTATTGGATGTTTTGGTTTTTGATACCACTCGCCATTATTTTTGTCTTGGTGGCCGCCTATAAATATCTGACCTCCGCTGGCGATCCTGAGAAAGTAGGAGAATCCACGAAAACACTTACCTTTGCGGCCGTAGCTATCGTTGTCGCTCTGGTTGCCAGAGTTTTCCCCCTCATCATTTTCTCAATATTCCCCAGCATAGTCGGCGCAAGTAATACGCCGGCTTGCTGAACAAGTTAAACCGCGATATCATAGAAAAATAACTTTTAAGCAACAGCGATTAATTTTTGAAATCAGAAAGGTCGAGGAAATAGTTATTAAAGTCATGAAAGAAAAATTAATAAGACTAGCGGGTGGGGGTGGGGCCATTTTGGCGTCCTTGGCCGCGCCGCTTTCGGTCTTGGCGCAATTCCAGCCGCCCAACCCCGTGTTAATCAGGAGTTTGACCGGCGTTCAGGCCTTTATCTGCACGGTCGTAGTGACCTGGCTTTTTACCTTCCTGATTGTCCTTGGAGTCGTCTTCATTATCTTTGCCGCTTTCAAGTATTTGACCGCCGGCGGTGATCCGGAGAAGGTTAAAAGCGCTAGCCACACTTTGATGTATGCCGTGGTAGCCATCGTCGTGGCCATTGTTGCCCGAGCTATCCCACCTCTCGTGGGCGATCTCTTTGGGGCGGGCGGCTTCGCTTGCTAAATCGGCCGAAAATCAAGGGACTATTAAGTTTAGGTTAGTCTCTAAAATATTTACCATCCGCCGCGGTCGCGGCGAGTAGATAAACAAAATCCCTCCGCGTTTATGCGGAGGGATTTTGTTTATCTACTGTTTACGATTATATAAAAATTGCGTCATAGATGTAGTTGGTGCAGTTCTATGGTAGCGCGACTCTAAGTACAAAAAGTATAAATTCCCCGACCGAAAATCCGGTCGGGGAACGTAATCACTGTTCTTTTACTCTGAAAGGAGATGCGATCTCCTATTTTTCTTGTGTGTTTTGCTCGGCTCCGGGCGCTTCTCCGGATTTCCTGATTTCCATCCTCACCTCTTTTTCGACTCTCCTGACGACGAAGGTCATTCCCTCTTCGCTTCCCATAACCCTAAACTCATACTGGCCAGGAAAGGAATAGAGTTCGCTTGTTTTGGGGTCCGCGCTTTTGCCGCCCGCTATGGGTGTGGGATAGGGTTGCCCCCTGAACCAGATCATGAAATCTTTCCTAGGAGAGGAATCTGCCTCCCATCCGGGCCATCCTCTCAGCGGGGTCTGGATAAATCCGCTAAAGCATTTCGTCGGCATCGGCATTTCCCCGACCTCCTTGTCTTCCGGGATGGGGAAGTCTTGAGCATTTGCGCAGACGGGCCAAATTGCCGGTAGCGATGCGTTTCCCTTACCCGCTCCAACTTTTTGCAGGAACGTGGGGAACGCTTTCGATACGCCGGAGACAATAATCAACAGGAAGATGATTGTTGCCAGTAGAGAGATTTTCTTTTCTGACAAAAGGGGTTGCGCCTGAGCGGCCCCCGTTGACGTTCCTTGTTGTGCGTTCATCGCCGACCTCCTTTCCTACTCTTACCGCCACCCTTTTCTTTTGGTTGTGGCGGCGCTTGTCCGCCGAATACATCGTTCATAACGACAACTGGCGTAGCGGTGTGTTGTCCTTCTAGTGCTAAAGTTCTCACTCCTTGGAGCTGGTGATAAGCTTCCGCAGCGTGCATAACCACATTCGGGTCGATTCCTGGTATGGATTTATCTCCGACCACCGCCTCGCGCGCTTGGCTAACCATTTTGCCGAAACCTTCGCCGAGTCTTTCTGCTTTCAGCCCCGCTTCTCGAGCCGCCAGACTTTCTGGCGTGTAGTCGATTTTGGCTAGCGAGTAGGCGGTGATTCTCACGCCATATCTTTTTTCGAGAGTGGATGGCGTGGGGTTATCATCTTCCCCGTCCAGCAAGATTTTGACGTCGTCGTGGCGGTCTATGAAAAACTTGATGAACCCTGCCGCGTCTACTGTTTCTTCGGCGCTTCCGCTGCCGCCGGTTTTGCTTGCGCCGGAAGACACGAAGCTTTGTCCCTTGTGTGGATGTCTCTTCTCTTCCACGCGCAGGTACAGTTCAAGAAAATCGGACAAGGGATGCTGGTTTTTCCTAAAGACATCGCTGTCGAGAAGATTACCCAAGGAGGCCAATTTTTCTTGGAGAGCGGCCGTGATTCCCGCATTCACTGCTGCCGGATTGTCCAGATAGTAAACACAGGTGCTTTTACCGGCGGTCTTGATATTGGGGTCAAAACGCCACTGAACCTTCTGCTCACAGAGTATGGGTTCCCCGTCGGCTGTCGGAAATTTGTTAAGAACATCCAGATCGTAGGTGGTGTTCGGCGTCAGGATCACGCTTTCAACGAAGACAATAAGCAGGTGTAATCCTTCGTCCACAACCTCACCGGTCCGTCTTCCGAACTGCGTGACGATTCCCATCTGGGAAGTGGGGATGCGGATAAAGCATTGGTTGATGGCAGTGAGCGAGAACTTGATAAGCCTTCTCCCATAAAAGAGAATGGCCGTTGTCATTGCTAAACCCCAAAAGGTTAGTTCGCCGGAACCTGCATTCGACAAATAATTAACGGCTTTTGTTGCGCCCCACAAAATGAGCGCGACAATCACGATAGTTACCACGATCGGCTTTTTCCTCACGATATTCACCTCCCAAGTTTGCTGACTAGAGCATACCACAAGATGGCTTATTTGTCAAAATGGCTTCGCGGTTCTAGTATTTAAGGGCTTGGCTTGACTGAAGCGCCGAGGTGGTGGAACTGGCAGACACACTGGCTTTAGGAGCCAGCGATCGCAAGATCATGGGAGTTCGAATCTCCCCCTCGGTACAATTACGTATAAAAAAATTTGTCCCCGCGTGATCGCAGGGACTTATGTTAATAGTTTTTCACATGCGGCGCGCTTCGGGATAGTTAATCCCCTCGCGCCTTGCGCGAGGGGGACTTTGACTTTAGATCTGCTTAGGTTACCGCAATAGTTTTGGCAACACCTTCTCGGTCGCTTCATATCCTTTTTCCAACAAGTAACACAAGTCCGCTTTCGTAAAATCGTGCAAGTCGATTTTTCTTGGAGCTTCGTCGAGCATGACAGGAATTATTTTCTTTAGAGTTTCTTCCGGCAGTTCTCTGATGATCGAGTCTATTCTATCGCGCACGATCAGCTCGTTGGCATTATCTTGTTTTTCTAAGGCGCCATGCGGTTCCTGCCAGAGAGGTAGTTCATAGAAACGGAAAACAAGAATTTTCTCGACATTGACGTAACGCTCAATCAAATCTATTCCTAGAAAGTCTCCTTGAGCGAAAATGCCATCAATTTCTCCTTCTTGGGGTTCTAGGGCGGGCACTATCGCCGACGAGGCAAGTGCGCCTAGAATCAATTTCTTTGTATTGCCCTTGTCACCTTCAAGAAAATTGGTGTAGATCGATCGCTCGCCACTATGCTGTTTTGCTGCGATGATGGCTAACTTAATGGCATCGTCGCTAAAAATCTTTTTGGGATCGAGGTTTTTCTCGAGAAGCTTGCGCAGCGGTGCGCTTGAGAAGAAAGATGGCTGGCGAAAAACGGCCTTAAGTGATCCGGCGAAAAGAGCAAAAGATAGGGCCGCCTTAATTCCACGCTCAATTTTCTTGTCGCGTTCCGAAGAGGCGAAAGACGGAAGAAGATGGAGTGCTGGTACGGCAATCAAAGAAAACAAAAACGCGTCATCTGCCCAGTTCATTTTGAAAATCTTTCCGGGAGTGAGACCCAGCCAGGTTTTTCGGGTCGATCTCATTGTTTCTTTGTCCCAGGGAGCGAAGCTTATTATGGCGGCCGCCCCCCCAGAAGAACCGGTAGCCATTTCTGGACGAAATCCATTTTCATAGAGACACAAAGCGGAGCCAACGGCCATCGCGCCGGATTTAAAGCTGGGGCGGAAAGCACAGGCAAAACTTTTATGCTGCATATCGTCACCTGTTGTCAAATGTGAAAATCTACTCCTATTAAAGCGCCAGTCTGGGCAAAAGTCAAGCCAGAAAGTTAAGTGGTTTGTCGGGCCGCCGGGATTCGAACCCGGACTAAATCTTCCCAAAAGACTCGTGCTGCCATTACACTACGGCCCGCCTTCGTCTCTTCAAATTATCTTATTTTTGCTTTAGAATCAATTGCGAGCAAGCCCCCATAGCTCAATGGATAGAGCAGCGCTCTTCTAAGGCGTTGATCTGGGTTCGATTCCTAGTGGGGGCACAACACTGTGCGAGGTTCTGGATGACCCTGTTTCTCGCCTTCACTGGGCGACCAGGATTGTCGAGGAGCTTGGACACAAAAATATCGCTGTGAGAAATTGCGGCGATAATTTTGCTCCGACTATTCCGTATCCAATCTTAGCGTGATTACCTTGTCCTTGAGGATCAGCCTGCTCTTGAGGTTCGAGAGCAGCTCGCGTTTTTCCGTGATTGACCCTTCGGTCAGGAGATAAATCGCATAGGCCTTGGCATCGAACTCATCATTCAGGTAGGGCAGAAACGGAGTGAAGTAGGACTTTTGTTTTTGGACGACGATGGTCAGAAAGCTCAACGTTTTCAGGGGTATTCGGACTTGCTACCCCTACATTCCGAGCATACCCGAATGTAGGGGTGAATGAAGGGGTAAAACGATCAGGAAACTTGCTCAAAATGGTTACGAATCTCATAATGGAGACGCACCGCGAGAAGCTCTTTGAAGAGGGCGGCGGAGGTTTCGTCCGACAACGTGGTGTAACGCCCGCTCGCAAAAAATGAAATGAAGTATATAAAAAGTTTTCGCCACTCTCCTTGGTGGAAGAGTGGCTTGGTAAGAATCAGCAGCGCGGGAATGGTGAGGATTGACACGGAACTACAATCTGCTTTTTTACTTGGGCGTCTGGAACCCGCGTCGTAGGGCTGGTAACAAAGGCCCACAAGAGTATAATAATCAACCCCACAAACCCTATAAATCCCAGGACATCAGTCGACCACTCATCAGCGCTTTTACCTTCTAGAGTCAGCCATTCACTCAGCCAGTAAAACGGCAAACAATGTTCCTCCAGCCAGTACAGCCAACCATCCTCACCTCTCAACCAACTTCTTTTTACGATACCTACAGCGATCACAAAAAGCAAAAACAGAATCAGCAGAAAAATCAGGATTATCGGTAAACAGAATATCAACATCACAAGAATCTTCTCTTCTGGAGCCATAAGCTCCTCCTTTGATAGGATGTATGGATCTGTCGAGAACTTAACATATAACAATTATTTTGTCAAATCAACCGTAATGTCCCAGCACCTTGGAAACACATGGAGAAGAAACCGGGTATGCTTCAGGGCATGGCATATGTACATTTCTAGCGCGTTAGTTCATTTTTCTACAGATTCCGGACTCGGGAAGGGAAAAACTTGAAATCGTCGGCAGTGCGGCTCCGCCGCCTTTCCGAATTTTCGCGGAGGGATTTCCTCGCCGCCTGCGGCAGCGAAATGCGTTTGAACTATCCTCAGTATCTTGCGCAGAAATTTTGATCGCAATTTAGATTGGCGTATAGTAATTGTATGGATAAAATTTCAGCTCTGAAGCAGCTGGGAGAAGAAATCGCGGCTGACACATCGCTCCCGCTTCGCGAGTCCAATTTGGTTTTTGGCGAAGGCAATCCTGACTGCAAGGTAATGTTCATCGGCGAGGCGCCGGGGTTTCACGAAGATCAACAGGGGCGCCCCTTCGTTGGCCGAGCCGGGCAGCTCTTGGACCAGCTCATCAAAGAAGTCGGCTGGAGGCGTGAGGATGTCTACATAACGAATATTGTGAAGCGCCGGCCGCCGGAAAACCGCGATCCCCTGCCCGAAGAAATTGATTCTTATAAGCCGTACCTTACGCGCCAGATAGAAATTATTAATCCAAAAGTCATCGTGCCACTTGGCCGCTTTGCTATGAATTATTTTTTGCCCGATGCCAAAATCACGAGGGATCGCGGCAAAATTTTTAAAATCGAGGAAAGGATTATTTTCCCCGTTTATCATCCGGCCGCGGCTCTGCGCTCAACGGAGATGCTGAACCGGCTCCGGGAAGATTTTCATAAATTGCCCAAAGCCGTTTTGAATGATGGTTCAATAGCGCTCACCGCAAGCGGTTCGCTTGCCGATAAATTGCCGGAGGCAAAAAAGCCGGCAAAATCTGCGAAACCAAAGCAGGCGAAGTTATTTTAAGAACCGCCCGTTGACCCTTTATAGCGTTAGGTATAAACTGTCGGTAGCACAAGGTTTTTTCTTTGGAGGGGGGCGCGATGGAAAAGAGGGGCAGGAATCAACTGAAAGCGGCCAGGTTGATCGGTAGGCGAGCCGAGTCGTTGAAGTCGAGATGGACGAAAATGTCGGCAAAATGTTTTGAAACTCTAGTTTTTTGTGAACTAGAAGTAGGAGATAAGTTCATCTCCCTTCCTTATCCGGGCGACAACAGTGGTCACGGAGGATTACGGCAGTACCACTGGCTTTTCAAAAAAACTAGCCCACATACGGCTTATCGCGAGCTGGACGGGACGGAGCAAACGATGAGCGACTACTTGGAGATTATTAAGATCTTCTAGATCTGTTTCGGCCGCAGAATGAATCTGCGGCCTCTATTTTTTCTGTTATAATTAAAGGGTGAATTTTGCCCTCGTTTACCTGGTCCAGCGGTTTTTCTACCGCCTCTTTGATTTTTTCCATCACTGGTACGTTGACGGCTCGCGTAGCTCTTTCCACTATTTCCTCTCCGTCTTGGAGGTCGTCGATCGGACGTTGGCTGTCAGGATCACTCTGCGCCACTTTTTTGAACCGCTTTACAGGGACTACACGATAATTGGCAGGATTTTGGGAGTAATTTTTCGTTCTGGTCGGCTTTTGGTCGGCGGAGTGATTTACGGGCTGCTCACGATAATCTTTTTGGCGATTTACTTGGCCTGGCTCCTTATCCCACTTTTTGTAATCTATGGCGCAGGAATCCGCTAAAAACTACTCCGTTTATTTGGGCGAGCCGCGACTCAAGATGACCGTGGCCGGCCGTATTTTTGTAAGAATCGTAAGCTACATTGCCTATCTTGTTCTAACCGCGGCTTCGGCAACCATGATTTTTTTGTCGGACGTTAGGCAGCTGCGTTTTTTGGGTCTGTTCCTCTCGTTGTTTTTATTCGATAGATTTATTCATTTGCACGAAGCGGACAAGCCACTTTCTGAGTTACCGAAAAAGGGAGCGGTTAATTTGTCTCAATACTTGAGGCCGCGTGTGTTTTCTGCCTTGGAGAGGGCCTACGACAGGAGTATCCTTGGGCACCGAAATTTATTTTTGGAAACCATGAAACAGCTTTTGAATTTTCCGGAAATCGAAGGTGGATTAAAACGTCTTGACTTGAAGCCGGATGAGTTGAGACAAAAAACTGATGAGCTTTTGTCCCAAAGCGGCAAGGCGGGCGAAAATATTTCTGGAGAAGATTATTATAAGCAGGCCGAGGCCTTGGTCACGGTCGCTTTCAATCGCGCCATATCCTCTGGGCACAGTTTTGTGGAACTGAGCGATTTATTTTCCAGCTTAAATCAGGTTGGCGACCAGTCCGTTGATCGTATTTTCAACACATTTAGCATTGAGCCAGAAGATTTAGATACAGCTTTAATTTTTAGCTCTATTGGCCGCGGCTCGGCCCTAAGAAGAATCCCGGCAATGTTGGGCGGTTTCGTTTTGGGTTCGCATACACGCATTAGACACCGTGTTGTGAACCGCGCCTGGACTTCGCGACCGACGCCCACGCTCGATAAATATTCCACGGATCTTACGGATCTTGCTCGTCAAGGCCAGATCGGATTTCTCATTGGCCACCGCGAAGAATTTGGGCGACTTCTCGAAACTCTGGCTAGGCCGATTAATCCCAATGCGCTTTTGATTGGCGAAATGGGGATTGGGAAGGAAACCCTGCTTCACCAACTGGCTTTTAGGCTAACCAAAGACGAAGTTCCCGAAGCGCTTTTCGATAAGCGCCTTGTCGCTCTGGGTTTGGAGAATCTGGTGGCGGGGGCGTCGCCCGAAGAATTGAGCGCGCGTATCAAAAAAATCGTTGAAGAGATTCTTCTTGCCGGCAACATTGTTCTCTACATTCCTGATATTCATAATTTAGTCAGGACCTCGGGCACTGCTTACATATCGGCAGCCGATGCGCTGATGCCCGTCATTATGAATAACGCTTTTCCGGTTGTCGGTTCTACTTATCCACGAGAATATAAGCAATTGATTGAGCCGAGGAGTGACTTTGGCGGACTTTTTGAGGTAATCAGCGTGAACGAAGTCACCGAGGCCGAAGCGCAGAAAGTTTTAACCTACGACAGCCTGATCCTGGAGAAAGAATTTAAAGTGACCATCGGCTTCGGCGCCGTTAAAAAATCGGTGGCGCTAGCCAGAAAATATATTCGCAATAAGTTCTTGCCGACGAGCGCCGAGGAACTTTTGAAAAGCGCCATCGTTGAAGCCAAAAGGCGCGGTGAAAAGTTTATCGGCCCGGATATTGTCGTTAGCGTTGCCGAAGAAAAGGTTAATGTTCCGATTCACGAAGCGACCGAGGCTGAGGCTCAAAAACTAATTAATCTCGAAGCAATCATCCACGAGCGGCTAATTGATCAAGAGGAAGCGGTCAAGGCAGTTGCCGATGCCCTGCGCGAGTATCGCAGTGGCCTTGCCCGTCCTGGCGGACCGATCGCCAGTTTCCTTTTTGTCGGGCCGACCGGCGTTGGCAAAACCGAATTGGCGAAGACTCTGGCCAGGGTTCAATTCGGTTCGGAAAAATCCATGGTGCGCTTCGATATGACGGAGTATCAGGACAAGCAGAGCTTTTTCAGATTTATCGGTTCGCCGGATGGCTCCGTAAGCGGGGCACTCACCGATGCAATTCTGCAAAAACCGTACGCCCTGGTGCTTTTGGACGAATTTGAGAAGGCCCTCCCCGATATTTTGAATTTGTTCCTGCAAGTACTGGATGATGGCCGCTTGACCGACAACCTCGGCCGCACAGCGGATTTTACAAACACGATTATTATTGCCACATCGAATGCCCACTCGGATATCATTAACGATGCCCTAAACCAAGGCCAGTCGATGAAAGACATCGCCGAGTATCTCAAAAAGAAACTAACCGACGTTTTCAAGCCGGAGCTTCTTAACAGATTTTCGCGAGTCGTCATTTTCAAAAACCTGGAACCGGTCGACCTGGAGAAAGTCGTTGCCTTAAACCTTAAAGACGTGGCAGAGCTTGTGAGCGACCAAGGGATCAAACTGGATTTTGATCCGGCGGTTATTAAAAAACTGGTTCAGTTGGGTTACGATCCCGCTTTCGGCGCGCGGCCCTTGCGGCGGGTGATTGACGAAAGATTGCGCTCGCCCTTGGCCTCGGCAATTTTAGGGAAAAAGATTGCGAGAGGCGGCACCATTAAGCTCACGATGAAGGGCGACGAAATAGATTTTGTTTCAGGAAAATAGCAATTTTTTGATATGAGTCCCGTTAGAAGTCGCGATCGCTTTAAAGTGATATAATTTTTACCAAGTGTACAGTCTTTGCCATAAAATAATTTTGCAGACTCGCGTTGATCGCGATCTGCTTCTAGCGGGATGAGAATCAGGATCAACGTCAACATCAAGGTCGGCCGTTTGGTAAAATATTTTGTCTTATCGGATCTTTTGCTTTTTGCCGGCTGGGGAGCCATTGAGCCAATTTTTTCCATCTTCGTTATCCAAAAAGTGGCCGGGGCGACTATCGTAACAGTGGGAGCCGCTGCGGCAATTTACTGGCTTTTAAAATCTGTGCTACAGCTGCCGATTGCCAATTTCTTAGACAGAACCGATGGCGAAAAGGATGACTTTTATGCTCTCATACTGGGACTTTTAATAGCGGCCTTTTCGGCGGTTTCTTTCGCTCTTGTTAGTAAAATTTGGCAGCTTTTCCTCGTCCAAATTGTGCATGCGATGGGTTTGGCTCTATACAGCGCCTCTTGGCCGACGATTTTTTCAAGGCATTTAGACAAAGACCGGATTTCCTTTGACTGGGCTTTAGACAGTACGGCCGTCGGCGTCTCGGCGGGCGTGAGCGGATTTTTGGGAGGAGTTTTGGCTTCTTGGTTCGGCTTCGAGTCGGTTTTTATCCTCGCCGGAATTTTGTCGGTCGCCGCAGCTCTTGCCCTTCTTTTGGTCCCAGAGGTAGTTTTGCCGCGCGCGAAAACTCCAGCCAAAATTTCTCCTCTGGCCAAAGAAAAACCGCCTATGGCGGTTGGGCGATAACGCATGCACAATATTTCCAACAAAGAAGTTGCCGAAGTCTTGGCGGAAATTGCCGAATACCTTGAGATGCAGGATATTCCTTTCAAGCCGCGTGCCTACGAGAAGGTGGCCGGCGTGATTGAGGGATTGGAAGAAGAGGTCGGCGAAATTTACAAGAAAGGTGGGCTAAAAACGCTCGAAGAAATTCCGGGCGTGGGCGTTTCTATCGCCGAGAAAATCGAGGAACTTCTCAAAACCGGCCACTGCAAATATTACGAGCAGTTAAAGAAGAAGACGCCGGTTAATTTGGCAGAGTTGCGCGGCATAGAAGGTTTGGGGCCGAAGTCCATCAAAAAGCTTTATCAAAAACTGGGAGTGCGCGACATTGCCGATTTGGAGAAAGCGGTCCAAGCGGGAAAGATTGCCAAGCTCGAGGGCTTCGGTAAAAAGAGCGAAGAGAATATTTTGAAAGGCATTGGTTTTGTGAAAAAATTCGGCGGGAGGTTCGTGCTTGGATTTGTGATGCCCGAGATTCGCGCAATCGAAGAGCGTTTGCGAAAATCGGCGAACGTTGAGCAAATTGTCGTCGCCGGTTCCACGCGGCGCAGAAAAGAAACAATTGGGGACGTGGATATATTAGCGATTTCCAAAAAACCGGGGCCAGTAATGGATTTTTTTGTGAAGATGCCGGAAGTCATGCGCGTTTTTGCCCACGGCGAGACGAAGTCGGCAATCAAAATCAAATCTGGCCTTGACGTGGATTTGCGCGTTGTGGCCGCCGAGTCCTACGGCGCGGCGCTAAGTTATTTCACCGGTTCAAAAGATCACAATATAGCGTTGCGCGAGATCGCGATAAAAAGGGGCTACAAACTCAACGAATATGGCTTGTTCAAGGGCAAGCGCCAGATAGCCGGCAAAACCGAAGAAGAGATTTATAAAGCGTTGGGCATGGATTATATCGAGCCCGAGATGCGTGAAAATACTGGCGAGATCGAATTGGCCAAATCTCATAAGTTACCTAGGCTTGTGAGTTACGACGAGCTTCGGGGTGACTTGCAAACACAGACCGATTGGACCGACGGTTCGGATTCTATCGAAAATATGGCCAAAGCGGCAGAGGCCCACGGACTAAAATACATTGCCATAACCGATCACACGAAGCGGCTGGCCATGACTCACGGCCTGGACGAAAAAAGAATTTTAAAACAGATGGCCGAGATTGACCGCCTTAATAAAAAATTCGCCGGGAAAACCAAGATTTTGAAAGGTAGTGAGTGCGACATTTTGAAGGATGGCTCGCTAGACTTGCCGGACGGGGTTTTGTCCAAACTCGATGTCGTTGGCGCCTCCGTCCATTCCTATTTTAACCTGCCCCGCAAAGAGCAGACCGAGCGGATTGGGCGAGCCATGTCCAATCGCCACGTTGACATTCTTTTCCATCCCACCGGACGCATCATCAATCGCCGCGAGGCGTACGATGTTGATATGGACGAACTGATCGCAACTGCCAAAAAAACCGGAACGGTCATGGAAATTGACGCCTATCCCGACCGGCTGGATTTGAAGGACGAACACATTCGCAAATGCGTTGAGGCCGGAGTCAAAATGTCTATTGATTCCGATGCGCATTCGCCGACGCACTTTCCCTATCTCGAATACGGCATTGCCCAGGCGCGGCGAGGTTGGGCCGAACGAAAAGACGTCATCAACGCCTGGCCTCTCGAAAAAATGTTAAAATTTTTGAAATAGGCAATGCAAAAGCCGCAGCCACAATCCAGGCCGGGGGTTAAAAATGTGAAACGCCAAATTGTTGCCGGTTTTGTTGTTTATCGCCGTACGCACGAGGGCCTAAAATTTCTGCTTTTATACAGGCGGGGAAAATATTGGAATTTTCCCAAGGGACATTTCGAGCCCGGAGAGAAAAGTCTCGATGCCGCGCTTCGCGAAGTGAGCGAAGAGACTGGACTGCATAAATCTGATCTAAGGATCATTCCCGAGTTCAGAGCTTACGAAAAATTTTATTTTCGCGTCGGCAAGCAGGGCATTTACGACACCGTCATTCTTTACCTCGCGGAGACAAGGCGGGCCGAGATACGCATTGTTCCAAGGGAGCACAGCGGCTTCGGCTGGTTCAGTTACCACGATGCGCTCTCCGTTGTCGGCAGTAAATATGTAGGCATCAAAAAGATTTTAAAACAGGCCAACGATTTTCTGACTCGCAAGGGACGGGAATAAAATATAAACGGTGCCGTGGGACGTGGGGGATAAAAAAGAGTCGCCGTTAAGCGACTCTGCAGTAACACGGGCTTTAACTTTTTAATCCCCACTTTGTTTCTCCGCCGCGACCGCCGAGGCATGTAACATACTGACACATTGCACCGAGGCTTTGCGAAACACCGTTTATATTCAAGTTTGCTTTTTCTGCAATCTGCCGAGTAGTGGCTTCGTCTCCCAATTTTGTCAATACCGCCAAAATGATCTTCTGCCGTTTTTTAAGAGCCATATTACCTCCAGAAAGATACAAAGTTCTATGGTTAAAGTAACAAATCTTCGTGGGTTAGGCAATAAGTAAAAAGTGCAACGGGAATATGCTCAAAAAACAGCTAACTTGACTTTCTCGCCGACCTCGCTGTATAATGATCATATAAACCCGCTTTTAAAGCGGGTTTCGAAGTTAATAGCCAACATGCTTAACGTTAAAGAACTGGGAAAAGCCCTCAAACAGGTTGCCGAGGAAAAGGGCCTGGAGGCCGAAAAGGTGCTCGAGGCGATTGAGTCCTCGATTGCCGCCGCCTATAAAAAGGAATATGCCGAGCGCGGCGCGATCGTGAAATGCAAACTGGATTTGAAAACCGGCGAATTGAAATTTTCGCAGGTCAAAGCTGTCGTTGACGAAACGACGGTGCGTTTTGTTGAAGAGAAAACCGAAGAAGAAAAAGCCGCAGAAAAAACGGAAGCAAAAACCGAAGTTCCCGAGTCTGATGAGCCAAAACTGCCGCGCTTCAATCCCGATCGCCACATTCTTCTTGAGGAAGCAAAAAAAATCGAGTCCGACGCGCAACTTGGCGGGGAATTGATTTTCCCGCTGGAGCCGCATGAGGACTTTGGCCGCATTGCCGCCCAAACCGCGAAGCAGGTGATTTTGCAGAAACTTCGCGAGTCGGAGCGCGATTCAATCTTGAATGAATGGCGTGACAAAGAAGGGACGATAGTGTCGGGCGTTGTGCAGCGTTTTGAACGCGGGCACGTTTATGTTGATCTGGTTCGCACGATCGGCGTGATGTTCGCCAATGAATCCATTCCGGGAGAACACTACCGCGCCGGCGAACGACTGCGCTTTTTGGTGCTGGCGGTTCAGGAGGACGCGCGTCTGCCGGGGATAGTGCTATCGCGCTCTCATCCTAAGTTCGTGATCGAGCTTTTTAGGATGGAAGTGCCTGAACTTGCCGAGGGGGTTGTGGAAATCAAGGCCATTGCTCGCGAGCCGGGCAACAGAACCAAAGTCGCAGTGATTTCTAAAAGCGAAGGCGTTGATCCCGTTGGCGCCCTAGTTGGTCAGCGGGGGACGCGCGTGATGGCCGTGAATAACGAGCTTGGTAATGAGAAAATTGACATTGCCGAATGGTCTGAGGAGCCGGAAAAATTTATCGGGAACGCCATCTCGCCGGCCAAAGCCCAGTCAGTTGAAATTATGCCGCGGCGCGAAGCCCGAGTTTATGTCCCGGAGGATCAATTAAGTTTAGCCATTGGCAAGGGCGGGCAGAATGTTCGTTTAGCCGCTAAACTCACCGGTTGGAAGATAGACGTTCGTTCTGAAAGACGGCCGGAAGAGGTGCAGGAAGGAGGGGTGGCGGGCGTGACGCCGGCCGAAGGCGGCATTAATGATTTGGGCGGCGAAGCGTCTCCGCCGGAGGTCGAAGGAAAAAACTTGACCAGCGAATAAAAACCTAGGAGAAGCCCATGACCAAAGCCGAAAGTAAATTTTTATGAACACTCTTTTATTTCCTATCATAAGTAGCATCGTGGCAATCGTGTTTGCGCTCGTACTTGTCCGGAAAATTTCGCGCTATCCCTCGGGCGACAAAAAAATGCAAGAGATTGCCCGGGCGATTCAGGTCGGCGCCCGCGCTTATCTTAATCGACAGTACAAAACAGTTACGGTGGTGGCGGTGGTTGTGGCCGCGCTCATCGGTTGGTTTTTGAATGTGACGACGATGATCGGGTTTGTCCTTGGCGCAGTTGCTTCCGCACTCGCAGGATATATCGGCATGAGCGTTTCGGTACGGGCGAATGTGAAAACTGCCGAGGCGGCAAAGTCCGGCCTCAAGAAAGCTCTTGCCGTGGCTTTTGAAGGCGGCTCGGTGACGGGACTTTTAGTTGTCGGTCTCGCGCTGCTCTCAGTTTCTGTTTTCTATGCTGTAACGCACGACGTAAGAGCTCTCATCGGCCTTGGCTTCGGCGGCAGTTTAATTTCTGTGTTTGCCCGTCTTGGTGGCGGGATTTTCACAAAAGGGGCGGATGTTGGGGCGGATCTCGTCGGCAAAGTAGAAGCGGGAATTCCAGAAGACGATCCGCGGAATCCATCCGTGATTGCGGACCTTGTCGGCGACAATGTTGGCGACTGCGCAGGTATGGCCGCTGATCTTTTTGAAACTTACGCGGTAAGCGCGATTGCGGCGATGATTTTAGGGCATTTAGTGTTTCCGTCCGAAACGAATGCGTTGCTTTTGCCCCTCGTGATCGGCGGAGTTTCGACTACTGCTTCTATTTTAGGAGTTTTCTTTGTTCGCCTCGGAAAATCGGAGGCGATTATGGGCGCATTGTACAAAGGGTTAATGGCATCGAGCGCTCTAGCTCTTGTAGGGTTTGGAGTTGTATCGAGTAATATGGAGATCGGATATATCCCGGATTGCGGACAGAAATATTGCCCAACCCAACTTTCTTTCCTCTCGTTTGGACAACTTTTCTTCCCGATGCTCATCGGTGTTCTCGTAACCGCCACACTCGTCCTCATCACTGAGTATTACACATCAAAAAAATTTCGTCCTGTGCGTTCAATCGCGGCATCTTCCACAACTGGCCATGGAACGAATATTATCACCGGCCTTTCTGTGGGCATGGAGTCAACAGCTTTGCCCGTCATCGTCATCGTCATCGGCATCTTGGTAGCTTTCTCGATTGCCGGTATCTACGGTGTAGCGCTCGCCACGATGAGCATGTTGGGCATGGCCGGGATTATTGTAGCCATTGATGCCTTCGGCCCGATCACGGACAACGCTGGCGGAATTGCCGAGATGGCCGGACTCCCGGACTCCGTGCGCAAGGTAACAGACGCCTTGGACGCGGTAGGAAACACGACAAAGGCCGTGACAAAAGGGTACGCCATCGGCTCGGCCGGACTCGCGGCCGTTGTGCTTTTCTCCTCTTATGTCCAGGATTTGCAAGCCAAGATGGGCAGTGTCCCTTTGCAGTTTGATTTGAATGATCCGAAGGTGATAGTTGGCCTGCTCATCGGCGGCATGGTTCCCTATCTTTTCGCGGCGATGTCCATGCGCGCCGTGGGCAAGGCGGCTGGAAGCGTTGTCCAGGAAGTTCGGCGCCAATTCAAAGAAATTCCCGGCATCATGACGGGCAAGGCAAAACCGGATTACGCGAAGTGTGTTGATATCGTAACGTCGGCCGCGATTAAAGAAATGGTGGTGCCGGCGCTTCTCCCTGTAGTCGTGTCGATTGCAGTCGCGTTTTTGCTTGGCCCGCTCGCCCTAGGCGGAGTGCTCGTCGGCTCAATCGTCACGGGAATTTTTGTGGCGATTTCCATGACCTCCGGCGGCGCCGCTTGGGACAACGCAAAAAAATATATTGAAGAAGGAAATTTAGGCGGCAAGGGCTCGGAGGCCCACAAAGCCGCAATAACAGGGGATACGGTTGGTGATCCATATAAGGACACGGCAGGTCCCGCGATCAATCCGGTAATAAAAATAATTAATATAATCGCTTTACTTTTGGTGCCGTTTCTGTAAAATATAATCACAATGCAAGAACTCGAAGGACAATATCTAATACCAACAGTCATCGAGAAATCGCAGTTTGGCGAGCGGGCTTATGATATTTACTCGCGCCTTTTGAAGGAGCGCATCATCTTTTTGGGCGGGCCGATCAACGATGCGGTGGCTAATACCGTGATTGCCCAGCTACTCTTTTTGGAGCACGAGGATCCGAAGAGGGACATAAAAATTTACATAAATTCTCCGGGTGGGTCTGTCACGGCCGGCATGGCGGTCTACGACACAATGCAGTATGTGAAGCCCGACATTGCCACAATGTGCGTGGGCATCGCGGCCTCGATGGGCGCGTTTCTCTTAGCCGCCGGAGCCAAGGGTAAAAGGTTTACATTGCCCAACTCGGAGGTTTTACTTCACCAGGTGGCCGTTGAGGCGATTGGCGGGCAAGCGAGCGAGATTGAAATTTCTGCCAAACAAATTGTTAAGACAAAGGAAAAAATTAACCAGATACTTGCGAAGCACACAGGGAAGCCGTTATCGCAGATCGAAAAAGACACCGACCGCGACTTTTGGCTCTCGGCCGAAGAGGCGAAGGCCTACGGGATAATTGACGAGATAATCAAGAAGAACAGATAACACTCGGTGCGCGTTTTTATAACCCGCTCCAGCTCGAGAAATTTAACTCGCTCCTTGCGAGAAAATGCAGCCCTCCTCGTTCCGCCCAGTAACTCAACTAGTTGAGTTACTGGGCTCCACTCACGGGCACCCGCCATTTTCTCTACCCGCTCATTAATTTCTGCCTCACCTCTTGCTTATGGTTATCAAAAGCGCGCACCTCGCTTAGGTGTGGGTTTGAAAGAAAGTACAAAACCCGAGGATTGTTTCTCGGGTTTTGTGTTAGAATAACAGTAATGAAAGAAACTGATAAAAAGGAAAAAATTGAAGAAGTGTTAACGCGCGGCGTGAGCGCAATATCTCCCTCAAAAGAGGAATTGCGAAAAAAACTTTCTAGTGAATCTTTGAGGGTTTATCTTGGCGTAGATCCCACAGGGCCTAATCTCCACCTCGGGCATTTGACCAACTTACTCGTACTAAAACGTCTGCAGAATCTTGGACACGAAATTATTTTCTTGATAGGAGATTTCACGGCACAGATTGGCGATCCGTCTGGCAAGGTATCGACCCGACGATCTTTAACAGAAGATAAGGTCAAGGAAAACATGAGCACGTTTAAGGAGCAAGTTTCGCACATCATTTCTTTTGTAGAGAGTAATCGATCTTCCAAAATCAAACCAGCAGAAATTAAATTTAATTCGAAGTGGTACAAGAAAATGCCACTAGGAATGTTTATGAAGGAGATAGGATATTTTACGGTCAGGAATATGCTTCAGCGAGACATGTTCAAGGCGCGGAAGGAAGACCAGAACGAAGAAAATTGGCTTGATGCCATTTGCCTTAAAGAGTTGGTTTATCCCATTTTACAGGGGTACGATGGGGTGGTGCCAGATATGGATGTGGACATAGAGGTTGGCGGGAACGACCAAATATTTAACATGAGTATAGGTCGTGCATTACGAGTGGCTCACAGCAAGGAAGGATCTGAACCAAAAACGAAGCCAGGCGAGAAATTTTTTATCGCGACAACTCTTTTGGTTAATCCAAAGACCGGTAAGAAGCTGATGAACAAAAGCGAGGGGGGCCTCATAAATCTTGACGATCCACCAGCCGAGATATTTGGCAAAGTGATGGCCCTGGACGATTACTCAATGTTCCCCGTTGCTGAATTTTGCACGGAAATGGACTTGGCGCGGATAAACGAGCTCAGGAAATCTACTACGCCTCGCAAGATGAATCCTCGTGACGCCAAGATGGAAATAGCCGAAGAAGTTGTAAGAACAATCTACGGTGAGGGGGAGGCACAAAAAGCCAGACTGGGATTTGAAAGAGTTTTTTCCAAAAAAGATACTGCGTCATCTGATTTTCCTATCTTGCCTGTTGATCCTAGGAAAGACAGGATGTTATATGACGTTATTGTAAAAAGCGGGGTGGTCAAAACCAAAAGTAGGGCGAGAATATTGATCAAGCAGGGGTCTATCCAGCAAAATGGAAAGCAAGTAGAAAAAAATCCATTAGCGGGAATTCAATTTCTCCGCGATGGGGATGTATTGAAAATCGGCAAGCATAGTTTCTTCAGGGTCAAGATTTGAGCGGACTAGTGTATGACCTGCCGGTATTAGGCAGGCTTGTGCCGCCCGGAGATTGGCTTGTATCGCGGCTGAAGATATTTTTGAGATGGGCTCCTCCTTTTCTGTGACGAAACAAAAACCACTCCGATCTTAGTCGGAGTGGGTAATAAAACATTCTGGCTATCTAATTAACTCGGCGGCCTCGGAGCCGGATCGACAATAACGGGTCCCTTTTTTCGTTTCACTTCTCTTGTGACAATCACCATTCCATTTTTATCTACGAGACTAATTGTAACTCCGGTTAATCTCCCAGAAGTATCCAGATTCATCATCTCAAAAAGCTCTGCGCAACCCCTTTCTTTGCAGTCAGTCCGAGCCGCGTACCACTTCCCGTCTTTTTCTATTTGAACCCAGTGCTTCACCAATTTGCCTTTCTTACCGCGAGTTCCATAGGCTTTCATAACCAACTCACCGAATACGAAGCGCTCGCTTTTGAACCACGTCTTTTTGGGGTGTTCGTAGAATATAGACTTCCTCCAGATGACCTCCGCACCATCGGGGTTTCTGAAAACGTCCTCGTCCGGTCTAGATACTAGCCAGATGGTTTCCGTGAAGATTTTGTGCGGAGTTTTTTCCTCGTGTACATTAGGAAAATTTCTCCCCATCCGCCTCATCCGACCACCAGCCGCATCTATATCCCTGCGTTGAGCAAAACCCGTCAGACTGCACACAAGGAAAACAAATAAGAACAAGCTTCTTGTCCGCGAAGCTTTCATATCTTGCCTCCACGCCCAAAATCAAAGGCCGCTTTTGATTATAACAAAAAATCGCCTCAAGTGAAAAGGCCGGCAAAGTTATCCACAGGCCCACCCTTGCCACCTTCACCCTCCTTGCTACGATTAAGTTAGTCCACTGGCAACTTAACAAGTTTTCATTTTTCTCTTCCCCGGCATACTTACTGGGAAACACATCACGGGAGCGGCGCCCTTCGCCGCACACAGGGGCACTCTTCGGAGGCGCCCCATTTTTTTACTTATTTTCTTTTGAGCGGATTATACTTGACTCTTTTCTCCGAGATACATTACACTGTCTGCAGCACCATTTTCAATGGTGGCCAACAAGAAAGGAGGGTTCCATGTGGGAGCTGATAGACGATCCCCAGGATTACGGTCTTACTGACTATGCGATCAGCCAACGACTGAAGATTCCGCAAGGATGGATTGCGAGAACCATTGCTATGAATTCCAGGAATGGCGTCCATACGTCAATGCTCATCGTGGCAGATTCCAATCATGATTGGTTGCTCCCAAAAAAGAAGTAAGTGCGCCTCGTATAGAGAGGCCCCGCGCTTTGTCTTGCGCGGGGCTTTTAATTTATTAGTGCGCAGGAGTGGACATGCCTGCCGGCGGGCGATCTTCGAACGATGTTATTTTTTGGAAAATAAAACGGGCGTGTCATTGCTGACACACCCCGCATCAACTACTCATTTCCGGCATCATCTGTCATTTTCCTATAAACGAGTGCGCAGTCGAATCCGATCAGGACAACTGCCATTGTTAACATTCCTACGAGAATTTGGATGTCCATCGATAGCCTCCTCCCCCAAGAAGATACGATCTCTTCGTATTGTAGAATATTGATCGTGTTTGTCAACTGCTACGGGCCTAAAGGACGTAGCTTGACGCTGTTCGATTCCCCTGTTCACTAATGCAAACAAAAGAGTTACTCCTCGTGAGCAGCTCTTTTGTTTGATGAGCGGGTAAGGGGAATCGCCCGCGACCCAAATGCTTGCCGTCGCTCGCATTTGGTCTGGGCACCGCCTCGCACAATTTTCCTGCTGAAAATTGTGCTCCGGCGTTCGATTCCCCTTAAACCAACCAGAAAGCAAAAGCACCGAACCGCAAGGGTCCGGCGCTTCTGCTTTTTCTCTGAGTATTTATACGATTACGCTCGAACCCATTTTATCAGAAATTCCTGAAAACCGACATTAGGCCGCGCTACGCGCGGCCTAATGCTTCTGAATACGCTCGGGCGGGGCGGGAAGAAAAAGGGGTGTGGGGGAAAATGAATTCCCGCCCTGCCCTCGCTTTGGGCTGGCCGTTGTGTGTATCAAAATGGATTAAGGTAATATCATTTTTTGTTTTTCTTCCGTCATAACATAGTATCCACCGAAAGGGTTGCTTGTATCTCCCGATAATAAACCTGCGTTTGCATAAGAAATAATATTGCCTGGGTCATTATGAAAATTCGGATCAATTACATTTCCTTTGCTGTCTTTATTTATATCCATATCCCAAGGATGGGCTAGGCCCAAAGAGTGTCCAAATTCATGGGCGGAATTTAAGTAGCCCGAACAATTCGTGCCATATTTAGTTGTTACTGTACACAGAGCATCGGGGTCAAGCCAAAACCACGGGTTAACCGAAGCAAGGCTCGAACCTATACTTACAGCTCCGTTAAAACCAATTTTATTACTTTCATCTTTAATATAGATTTGTAAATCTAAATAACCATCAATTGTAGTCTGGGGGATTTTGTTTTTGACTTCTTGGGCTATGGCCGGGGAGTTGTAGTCTCCCAGGTGCGGCACTTGCAATATGATGATTACCGCTGAAAATAAAGTAAAGCGTCAGAAAAATGGCAATGTCCACTATTACACATATTACCGTTGCACCCGTAAATCAAAATCGATAAAATGTGCCGCACCTTTTATTCGCCAAGAAAAACTAGACGAGCAAATTTCCTCTCTGCTTCAAAAAGTTTCTTTGCCTGCGGATTGGGCGGAAACACTCAATGCAAGATTGGAGAAAGACAAATCAAAATCCGCCCAATCCGTTTCTGCTTTTGTTCAAACAAACCAAGAGAGAATCAAAGTTATTGCCACCAAGCTCCAGCGACTTCTTGATGGCTATTTAGAGCAAGACATAGACCGAGAAATTTACAGAACTGAAAAAGCAAAGTACATTTCCGAAAAGAAGTCGCTGGAAGAACAAACAACCCGTTTTGAACAAAAGCAAAATGGTTGGCTCGAACCGATGAGAGAATGGATAAAAGTCGCCTCAAACCTTGATAAAACCGCAAGGGATAGCAACCTTTTGAATAAAAAGGTTGCTGCCGAACAAGTGTTCGGCTCGAACCTTGTCTTGGCGGGCGGGCAAGCGGGCTTCAGAGCTTCAGAAAGCGGCGCAGTTGCGCCGCAAAACCAATGGGCGGCACTTCGTGCCGCCCTCCGAATGGTTGGTCAAAAATCGGAAAGTCAAATTGTGGAGCGGGTAAGGGGAATCGAACCCCTGTCATCAGCTTGGAAAGCTGAGGTAATGCCATTATACGATACCCGCTTTTGTCCCGACTAAGCTGGACTACGGCGCACAGGCTCGTTTCATCGCTTACTTAGGCGAGAATCATCTTATAAATTTTAAATCCTAGAACTAAAAACCTCAAGAGCTATTGCGTTTTTCCCAGCGGTTTGCTACAAATAATCCTAGAACCCATCCTAGAAACGTGGGTTCCGCAAATCAATGTTTCGCTCCAAAAGCATCAAAATTGTGCTGTCGATAATTCTCCTCGGGGGCGGTTCCTACGCGGCCGTGAGGTTTTGGAAATTATCCGCCGGCATACCGAAGGAATTTGTTGACTCCCGTCTCCAGGGAGCCCTTATTGCGCAAAACATCGTCAACCTTTCCAATCAGTCGGTGTTTGATTTGGGAAAAATAAATGAATTCGATAGCTCTAAGAAATTTGACGACGCTTTAAAGTTGACCGAAGACGTCTTAAAACAAAGCCAAGAGATTCGCGACCAGGCCGTGGAACTTTCGCGTGAGATTGAGAGGATGATCAAGTCCCTCTCCAGTATCGACTCTCTCGATGCCCGGCAAGCGGCACTGGAATCCATCACGAACCGCCTGGCCCTGATCAGTCGGCTCATCAATTACAGCGGCTATCTCGGCCAACTTTTAGATGTCTTGCGCAACCGTTTTGCCGGCAGTGCCGTGAAAGGACAGCAGGTTACTCAATTGGTAGATCAGATTAATTCCGAAGTGCGAGCCGTCAACAACTTCAACAGCCAAGCCGGCCAGGCGATGGATAGATTTGATAAGATAGTGAGTCAGTAATGGTTTGGGCCAGTAGCTTAGCGGTTAAAGCACCGCCCTTATAAGACGGGGATCGATGGTTCGAATCCATCCTGGCCCACAAAATTTAATAGGCTCCTTACGCAGAAGCCTATTTTCTTTTATCGGTCCGATGGTCTCCGAAAAACAAATCACGAAGTTGTTCGTCCGCGATTCTGATAATTTGCCAGAGGCTTACGCTGTAAACTGGTAAACAAACCAATGCCGGCGCGAGGCCCGGCCAAAAAGTTGGTGGCTTAGTAACCAATATCCCCAGTAGTAGGGGACACTTGGGTGCAATCCTAATATAAAAGCAAGAAAGATATTGGCATCAAAGAACAAATAAAGAATTGATACGGTTGAAATCTGAAATGCCGCCAAATATCCCCAGAGTTCCACTTTCCATTTCATCGCCGCACCCCCGAAGTCTCCTTAGATCACCTTAGCAATTGAATAATTTGGGCGCAAATGTAACCACTTGACGGATTCTGGCGACCGGTATAAACTGAAATCAAATAATTAAAAGTCACCAATTCCTAAAGAATTCACCCGTTCAACCCTTGCGCAAGCTAGACTTAGGCGGGCAAAAAAATCAATGAAGAATTTAGGGAAATATTTTAATGGCAAATTATCCGCTTGTGGTTGCGGTCGGTGTTTTAGTTGGATTTGCCGTCGGCTACTTCACGCGCCGGCAGTTTGCGGCTAAACAACTAGGTTCGGTAGAGGAAAAAACAAGGAGGTCGCTCGAGGAGGCAGAGATAAGGGCCAAGGAGATTGTTGTGGAGGCGAAAGACAAGGCCGCCTCGCTTTTGGCCGAAGTTAAAAGCGAAGAACGGGAGCGCAGGAAGGAAGTGGAGGGAATGGAGTCGCGGATTTTGCGTCGCGAAGAAACTTTGGACAAGAAGCTTTCTGAATTGAGCGTTGAAGAGAAATCAATCAAAGAAAAAGAAGGTGTTTTAAAGAGCAGAGAGGTCGAACTTGAGAAGTTAGAGGGCGAGGTTGGACAAAAATTAGAGAAGGTCGGCGGCCTTACGGGCGAGGAAGCAAAAGAAGAACTCTTCCGTCAAATTAAAGAAAAACGAGGACAAGACCTCGCGCGTCTCATAGAAAAAGTTGATAAAGAGAACCACGATGAGGTTGAGAAAAAGGCAGCCGGTATTATCACGACCGCTTTGCAGCGTTACGCCCGCTCACACGTTTCGGAGGCGACCACAACCCCGTTTCGCCTTACCGACGAAGAGCTTAAGGGTAAGATTATCGGCCGCGAGGGAAGAAACATTAGGGCCTTAGAGCGGGCAACTGGCGTGGAATTCGTGATAGACGAAACCCCGGACAGCATTATCATCTCTTCTTTCGATCCATATCGCCGCGAGGTTGCGCGTTTGGCTCTTGAAAAATTGATTAAAGACGGCCGCATTCAGCCCGCCAAGATTGAAGAAAAAGTTGAGGAAGCCAAGGTCGAGCTTACGGAGCGCACCAAGGAGATTGGTGAGGCGGCGGCTCAGGAGGTCGGGGTCTATGATTTACCGAAGGAAATCCTGCAGCTTTTGGGGCGGCTTCATTTTCGAACGAGCTTTGGTCAGAATGTTTTGACGCACTCGATTGAAATGGCCTACCTTGCGAGCATGATGGCCGCAGAGCTTGGAATCAACGTGGAGGTGGCGAAGCGCGGAGCGTTGCTGCACGACATCGGCAAAGCTATCGATCATGAAGTTGAAGGGACGCACGTTGAGCTTGGCCGGAAGATTTTGAAGAAGTATGGCATTAGCGACAAAATTATCGAAGCGATGCAGTCGCATCACGAGGATTATCCCTATGCCACCCCCGAGGCTTATGTGGTAACCGCCGTCGACGTTCTTTCCGCTGCTCGACCGGGCGCGAGGCGGGGGACTCTAGAGAATTACATCAAGCGTCTTGCCGATCTTGAAAAAATTGCCATGGAATTTCCCGGCGTCAAAAACGCCTACGCTATTTCTGCAGGAAGGGAACTCCGAGTTTTTGTGGTTCCCGAGAAGATAGATGACTTCCGGGCACTGGAGCTCGCGAGGGAGATTGCCAACCGAGTGCAGACTGAGTTAAAATACCCCGGAGAGATCAAGGTCAATGTTATTCGAGAAATAAGGGCGGTGGAGTACGCAAGATAGAAAACCAAAGAAGATGCTACTCAAAACTTCAAAATTTTTTCTCTACACCTCCGTTTTCGCGGTGCTCGTTGTCATGACTTCCACTTTTTTTCCTTTTATTGGGGGATTTTTTCCTTTTATTGGGGGAAAAGATTACTTTTTCAGACTTTCCGTGGAATTGGCGCTAGTATGTTTCTTGTTGTGGTGGGCCTTTGAAGCGCGCGAGGGCGAGGCGGCGGTTTTAGTCAGGAAGGCCTACGGTAAGCCGATTTTTGTCGCCGTTTCTGTTTTTGTTTTCGTGTTTCTCTTGGCAACACTTTTTGCTTACGATCCGCGTTCGGCCTTTTGGTCCAATTACGAACGTGGTGAGGGAGGATTCCAGATGATCCACTATTATTTGTTTTTTGCCCTTTTGGCCCTGCTCTTTAACAAGGAAGAAGACTGGCGCCGACTATTTAAGACGTCATTGATTGCGGCCTCGCTTATGATTCTTTACGGCATCTTTGCTAACTTGGGTTGGGCTGACAATTTTATCAGTCCTTATCAGGGAGGGACTCCTCCTCAGGGCTTGTGGCGTAGGCTCACCGAAGCAAGATTTCAGGGATCGCTGGGCAACCCGGCGTACGTCGCCCCCTACCTTTTGTTTTCACTTTTTTATCTTGTTTATCTTTGGGTTGGCGATCGATCGAAAAATAAGTCGCTCTCACATCTGGGCTACGGGATTTTGGGCGCGGTGTTTTTGTTCTTCTTCGTCTTGAGCCAAACTCGCGGAGCGCTTCTGGGCCTGGGTGCGGCAATTCTCGCCTTTCTTCTTTATTTTGTCTGGACCGGGATTATACCGAGGCTGCGATCGTGGTTCGTTTTATTTTTGGCGGCTGTTATAGTTCTCGGCGGGTCGCTGATTTATTATAGAAATTCTGAATTTGTTAAAAAATTGCCGGGTGGAAGAATTTTTGACATATCTTTTTCCGAGCAGACGGTGAGCACGCGTCTTTGGACTTGGGGTTCGGCTTGGCATGGATTTAAGGAGCGGCCGCTTTTGGGCTGGGGGGCCGAGAACTTCAGTGCCGTTTTCGATAAATATTTTGATCCGAGACACTTTGTGCCCGGAAAGAATACGGAAACTTGGTTTGATCGCGCCCATAGTCTATACTTCGATGCTCTGGCTGAAACCGGCATTTTGGGATTTCTTGGTTACTTCGGGATTTTCGGCGTGATTTTTTGGCAATTTATCCGCAAAAGAAGCGGCTCCGCCGAGAGCGCCCAGCTCACGGCCGGAAAACGCGGGGGCAATGTTGGGGCGCAAGCTGGTGGCGCTTCTTTCGGGCGAGCGGCCGAGATGGCGCTGGTTCTGGCTTTGCCCGTCGGCTATTTGGTTCAGGGATTGGCCATCTTCGATGTTTTCCCCGTCTATATCAACACCTTTTTGTTTTTCGCTTTTTGCCATTATTACTTTAGTATTCGCTTCACACAGCAATGAGTAACACTTCCAAAAAGATAATAAGCGTCTTGGTTGCCGCGTTCGTTTTGTCAGTTACTTTTTACGGTTCTTTCTTGCCGATGAGAAAGGCACAAATTTTTATCAACACCATGCAGAACCTGAGATCCTTGAGGTCGGTTGCGGACTTCGAAAATGCTCTCGCCGAACCACTGGACGCACCATCTCCCATCGGTCAGGAAGAACTTGTGCGCAACACAACGAATATCATCTTGGGTTTGGTGCAACAAAATGATAAGCCGGAAATAGTAAGCGAACTTGTTGACTACGTAGAAAAATATTACCGTCCCATCATTGAGCGGGGCCGCGGCATGAGCTTTGAGCAGAATCTTTATCTCCTTGGGGCGCTCCACGAAGCGGCGTTTATCAAAACCAAAAATCCAGCCCAGCTGCAGGCCGCGAAAAACTACTATTTAAAGGGGTTGGAACTCGGACCGAAGCGGCCGCAGTTTCTCTACGGGATGTTTGATGTTTATAGAACCGAGGGCAACGTTGAAGCCGCTAAAGCTATCGCTGCCCAGATTTTAAGCCAGTGGCCGGATGACAAGAGAGCCCAGAAAGGGCTGCAGGATTTTCTGGATTACGTAGCGAGGTTGACCAATAAGAAATAAAGCGCTATAAGTTTACAAATGGAGAAAGCTCTTATTACCGGTATTACTGGTCAGGACGGCTCTTATCTGGCCGAATTTCTTTTAGCCAAAGGATACGACGTGCATGGCATCATGCGTCGTGCCTCCACTTTCAATACGGGTAGGATTGACCATATTTACCAAGACCCGCATGTCGAGAAATCGAGGCTTCATTTGCACTACGGCGATCTCGGCGACGCCAGCACCGTGAGAAAATTAGTTTATCAAATTCAGCCCGACTATATCTATAATCTTGGCGCTCAATCGCACGTGCGTGTTTCTTTCGATATTCCGGAGTATACGGGGAATATAACTGGGCTCGGAGTTTTGCGCGTCTTGGAGGCCGTCAAGGACTACGAGAGGCACACTGGCAAGAAAATAAAATTTTACCAGGCATCGAGTTCGGAAATGTTTGGAGCGGCTCCGCCACCGCAGAACGAGCTCACCAAATTCCATCCGAGGAGCCCCTATGGCATAGCTAAAGTTTTCGCCTTCGATACTACCAGGAATTATAGAGAGGCCTACGGGATTTTTGCCGTTAACGGCATACTTTTCAATCACGAGTCGGAGCGGCGCGGCGAAACTTTTGTGACAAGAAAAATTACTCGCGGCATCGCGCGCATTTTGGCCGGCTTGGACGAGAAGCTTTATTTGGGAAATTTGGAGGCGAGGCGTGACTGGGGTTACGCTCCGGAATACTGCGAAGCGATGTATCTGATGATGCATCAGCCCGAACCAGAGGATTACGTTATCGGCACAGGCGAATCGCACAGCGTCAAAGAGTTTGTCGAATTGGCTTTCGGTCTCGTCGGCATCAAGGATTGGCAAAAATACGTCGACATCGATCCGCGTTATTATAGGCCGTCGGAAGTTCAGAATCTTGTGGCTGACGCCAGGAAGGCTAAAGAAAAACTTGGTTGGCAGCCGAAAACAAAATTTGAAGACATTGTCAAAGTTATGTTGAAGCACGATTTGAAAAAGCACGATTTGAAGGATTACGCCGAGCGGATTCGTCTGGCATAGGTTAAAATGAAAATCGGCCCAGCGCGCATACCGGAGCGTATCTACAAGCAAATACTTAAGCTCGTCCCTGTTCCTTGTACTGATGCGGTAATTGTCCGAAATGGCAAATTTTTACTTGGAAAAAGAATCAACAAACCGGCGAGTGGAAAGTGGTTTTTAATAGGCGGGCGTATTTTGCGTGGAGAATCGTTGGCCCACTCCGTCTCGCGTCACGTTAGAGCTGAAACTGGCTTGATTGTCAAAATAAAGCGATTTTTGGGAGTCCAGGAAACAATTTTTAAAAATAGCGCCCAGGGTCCGGCTTCGCATACTGTCAACACCGTCTTTCTGGTCGCGGCCTCTTCGTTGCGTGTATTTTCTGCCAACGCGGAGAACTCAGAATTCAGATGGTTTTCTAAAATTGAAAGATCTTGGCATCCTTACGTGAAGGAAATGCTGCGCCTGGCCGGATTTAAATAAAAAAGGCCGCGCCGTGTGGTGGTGCAGCCTTCTTGTCTTTTCTGCGCTTAGGATGACAGAACGAGTGGAACTGGAACGAAGTCCGGTGCGGTCTCGTTGTACGGTCTATCCGAAAAACAGATCATCGTGCTCTCGGGTTCGCCCGTTTTGGCGTAGAACGTGTGGGCGAATCCTGGGGGAATAACAATGACCGTGTTCCGCGGTATGTCGTGCCACTCCCTTCTCTCGAACACTTTCTCGCCCTTAGCCGTGATTAGGTGGCCGATCATTCCATTTAGGATGATAAAGATTTCTGCCTTCTCTCTGTGCAGGTGTTTCCCGAGCGGATCTTTGCACGCACGAATCAGGAATGCCTGGATGGAGTAGTCGGCGAAATTTAGTTCGTGAATTTCACGCCGTTCGTCAACCATCTTGGGATTGCTCGGCGGTATGGTCATGATAAGGCCATGTGTCCTTTCAAAAATGGAGAGTTCTCCATCACTTAAGAGTCCGCTACCGACCATGACACGATTCTGGGCTAAAGCTATTTTGTAGAAGCGAACAACTTTTTCTTCTAAGGGGAAGGCTAGGACCAGGTTCACGACGAACCTCCATTTTTGGGATTTTGGTGCTACCCCTAGTCTATACAAGCCATTTTTAAAAGTCAAATTCCGCGTTGACTAGCGGAATATTAAATGGTATTTTGGCGTTATGGATTTAAGGGGCAAAAAAATTCTCGTTACTGGCGGTGCAGGATTTCTAGGCCAGCACGTCGTTCGGAAACTTGTGGGTCGCGGCGTCCCGCAGGAGAATATCTCCGTGCCGCGGTCGAAGGAGATAGACCTACGCAAAAAAGAAAACTGTGCGGCTGCGGTCCGGGGGCAGGATGTTGTGATCCACCTTGCGGGTACTACTGGCGGCATTGCGTTCCACAAAGAACATCCGGCACAGACGTTCTACGACAATCTTATGATGGGCGTGGAGCTTATCGAGGCCGCGCGCGTCTCGGGCGTTACCAAGTTCGTGACGATCGGGTCTGCGACGGAGTATCCGGAACACGCGCCACTGCCTTTCAAAGAAGAAAATCTTTGGCTCGGGCCTTCCGAAGAGATTCACGTCCCTTATGCGATCGCGAAAAAGATGCTTCTCGTCGAAGCCCAGGCATATCGCAAGCAGTATGGGTTTAACGGCATTCATCTTCTTATGGCAAACATGTACGGACCGGGCGATTATAAATCGAGCTTTGTGCTCCCAACGCTTGTGAAGAGAATACGGGCGGCAGAAGAAGAAAAGTGCGGTTACATCGAGGTATGGGGAACGGGAAAGGCGACGCGGGATTTTCTCTATGTTGAAGATGCTGCAGAGGGGATTGTTCTGGCCACGGAAAAATATGATTCCTCGGAGCCCGTAAATATCGCATCTGGCGAGGAGGTTTCGATCCGCAAAGCGGTCACGACGCTCGCGCGCCTTATGGATTTTAAGGGCGAGATCCGCTGGGATAAGGCAATGCCCGACGGCCAACTCCGCCGCATGCTCGACGCAAGCCGCGCAGAAAAAGAATTTGGATTCAGGGCGTCCACAGACTTCGATACGGGAATTAAAAAAACCCTGCAAAGCCACCTGTAATATGAGCACAAACCTCAAATCAAAAAAAGTTTTAGTAACCGGAGGTTCTGGGTTTTTGGGCTCTCATGTCGTCCTTAAACTCATCGAGAGTGGCGTTCTGCGGGAAAGTATTTCCGTGCCGCGATCGAAGGAAGTGGATTTGCGCAAATACGAGGACTGCGAAAAAGTTTTGCAGGGCCAGAACCTCGTAATCCATCTTGCCGCGAAAGTCGGCGGCATCGGGTTTAATCAGGAAAAGCCCGGCGAGCTTTTTTATGACAATATGGTTATGGGCGCGCAGATGATTGATGCCGCCTACCATGCTGGCACGGAGAAAATGCTAATCTTAGGAACCGTCTGTGCTTATCCAAAATTCACACCCGTGCCGTTTATGGAAAAAGACCTGTGGATGGGATACCCCGAGGAGACGAACGCGCCCTATGGACTCGCAAAGAAAGCGCTCCTCACGCAATCGCAGGCGTACCGCGCAGAGTACGGATTCAACTCCGTGTTTCTTTTACCGGTTAATCTCTATGGGCCGCGCGACAGTTTCGATCCAGAAAAATCGCACGTGATTCCGGCACTCATAAAAAAAGTTGCGGATGCGAAGCGGAATGGCGCACCCTTTGTAGAGCTTTGGGGTACAGGAAGGGCAACGCGGGAATTTTTATATGTCGAAGATGCGGCAGAAGGAATCGTTAAGGCGCTTATGGGTTACGACAAATCAGACCCCGTGAATCTGGGATCGGGAATGGAAATTTCGATCAAGCAGCTCATCGGATTTATCTCACGCCTTATGGATTTTAAGGGCGAAATCAGGTGGGATAAGACAAAGCCCGATGGCCAGCCGCGGCGCATGCTTGATACAACCCGTGCGAAGCGCGAGTTCGGATTCGAAGCGGTGACCGGTTTCGAGGACGGGCTCAAAAAAACAATTGAGTGGTACCTTGCGCGCCAAGAGTAGGCGGGAGGCGCGCGCGTTGATTTTCTTCCCGAAAGACCAGGTATGTAGTACAATCACTTCTTTAGTAACATGAACGATCCTGTTTCCATAACAAGTTCTTGTCGCGTATGCGGCTTTAAAAATCTAGAGGATATTCTTTCTTTGGGCGATCTTTACGTTTCCGATTTTGTAGATAGTGCGAGCGAGGGGACAAGGGTACCACTTGAGCTTGTACTTTGCAATGAAGCGGACGGCGGCTGCGGACTTTTGCAAATGAAGCACACTGTCCCCCACGAATCCCTCTATCGTAATTATTGGTATCGCTCGGGAATGAATAAGACCATGAAAGACGAGCTTGCCTCGATTACTGTGGCTGTGAAGAAAATCGTGCCACTTGCGGCCGGTGACTTCGCGATCGATATCGGTTCGAACGATGGCACGCTTCTCCGTTCTTACGAGGCGCCGGGTTTGAACCTGGTTGGTTTTGAACCGGCTCGGAACATTGTCGAAAAGTACGGGCGCGAGGGGCTTACGAAAGTCATCTCGGATTTCTTCAGTTTTTCCGAGTGGCAAAAAGAATTTGGAGAAAAACGGGCGAAAGTGATTACCGCAATCGCAATGTTCTACGACCTTGAGGATCCGAATGTTTTTGTGGCGGATGCGCTCCGCTGTCTCGATCAAAACGGACTTTTAGTGATCCAGATGGCTTATTTGCCGCTCGCCTTGGAGCGCAATGCCTTCGATGGGATTTGCCACGAGCATCTCGAGCTTTACTCTCTTCTCTCTTTGGAGAATCTTTTAAAGCGCCACAATCTCGAGGTATTCGACGTAGAGCTGCGGGATATAAATGAAGGAAGCTTTCGCGTCTATGTCCGCCGTACTGGTTCGGCGCTTGAGTCGGTTCACGGTGCCGAACGGGTGAAAAATCTCCGCGAGGGCGAAAAGAAATTCGGACTTCATAAAAAACAAGCCTACGAAGATTTTGTAAGGAGAATCGAAAATATAAAAAAGAAAACCTCCGATTTTATTAAAGAGGAGGTGAGAAAAGGAAAAAAGGTGTACGTCTATGGTGCCTCAACCAAGGGGAACACCCTGCTTCAGTATTTTGGGCTTGATCACAATCTTATCGTTGCCGCCGCCGAGCGGAATCCAGATAAATGGGGAAAGTATACCGTAGGCACGATGATCCCGATAATTTCCGAGGAAGAAGCGCGCAAGGCGAAACCGGATTACTTTTTAGTGCTCCCGTGGCACTTTCTTAAAGAATTCAGAGAGCGCGAGAAAGAATTCTTCAGGGGCGGAGGCAAGTTCATTGTTCCTTTGCCGGAGTTTAAAATTATAGACGGATAGAGGTAGAATAGTAAACAATGGAAGTAGAAAAAATCAGCGCTTGTCGGGTATGCGGCGGATTAAGCATAAAGCCGTTTTTTGATTTGGGAGATCAACCTCTCGCGAATTCTTTGCCTGCGAGTGCGGGCGAAAAGGAAAATTTTTATCCGCTCTCTTTGAGTTTTTGCACCGACTGTAATTTGGTGCAGCTGAATCATACGGTTGATCCCAAGATTCTTTTTTCACAGTACGTGTGGGTGACAGGAACATCAAAAACGGCGAACGACTTTTCCGAAAAATTCTATAAAGAACTTATTGCCCGCAGAGGTAGCGAAAAAGGTGGATATGTGCTTGAAGTCGCTTCCAATGACGGAACCTTTTTGAGACCATTTATGCGCGATGGTTATGTCGTGCTTGGCATTGATCCAGCGAAAAATATCGCAGAAATAGCAAATAAAAATGGCGTACCGACAGAACCTTTATTTTTTGCTAATGATATCGCGAAAGATATTGTGGAGAAGCGCGGACAGGCATCGATGATTTTTGCAAGAAACGTTTTGGCCCACGTTGCGAACCCCCATGACTTTACGGAAGGGATGTATGCGGCGCTTGCGGATGATGGCGTGCTTGCGATCGAGGTGCATTATGCGAAGATTATTTTAGAAGGATTGCATTACGATTCTATTTATCACGAGCATCTTTGCTATTTTACGTTGAAGAGCCTAGAGAAGCTTCTCGGCGATCACGGTCTTTATGTGTTCGACGTCATAGCAAGCCCAATTAGCGGCGGAGCAATGATCGTGTACGCAAGAAAAACGAAAACAGAACCGTCGGAGAGGGTGTACGAATATCGCAATCAAGAAAAGGAAAGCAAAACTAACGAGCTCGCGAGTTGGCAGGAATTCGCCAAGCGTTCGTTTGCCCACAAAGAGAAGCTTCTGGAAAAGTTGGGAGAAATCAAGAAAAAACTCCTCGGCATTTTAGAGGACAAAAAAATGCGCGTGGTAGGGTGGGGTTCGTCTGCGCGGAGTTCTACGATGCTTAATTTCTGCGGTGTTGATTCCCGCATGCTCCCTGTGATTATCGATTTAAATCCTTTAAAACAGGGTCGCTGGACTGCCGGTACGCGCATTCCGATAGCTCAGCCCGAGGCGGTGCTTGGGTTAAAGCCCGATTACGTCTTAATCCTTGCTTGGAATTTTGCCGATGAAATTATGGAAATGCTCAAAACAAAATACAATTTCAGGGGTAGGTGCATCATCCCGTTGCCGGAATTCAAGGTTGTTGATATGAGTAAATGACCTATGATTTTTCATAAAACAAAAATAGACGGAGTTTTGGTTATCGAGCTCGAGCCCAGGGTGGACGGGAGGGGTTTTTTTATGCGGACATATGACAAAGAGATCTTTGCGAAACACGGATTGCCCACTGATTGGGCACAAGAGAACCAGGCGTTTTCGAAAACAAAAGGGACGATTCGCGGTCTCCACTTCTTGTATCCGCCGAGAACCGAAGCGAAGTTGATCCAGATGGCCGAGGGAGAGGGTTTTTGGGTTTTTCTCGACCTTAGAAAGAACTCCCCGACGCTTGGGCATTGGGACAGTATTGTTATGTCCGCCGAGAAGCACCACGTGCTTTTTTTGCCGCGAGGGATTGCGAATGGGATCTGTACCTTGTCCGATAATTGCCACGTGCTATATCATATGGATAACGCCTACGACGACAATGCCAAGGGCGGGATTCAGTGGAACGATCCGGAGCTCGCGATTCCCTGGCCCGTTAAAACCCCCTCAAGCATCGCCGCGCGCGACACGAACGCGCCTAGCTTCAAGGAATTTTTGGAAAAATCTGGCGGTGGACTCACGGTATAAGATGCTTATTAAACACAAGAAAAACAAAATAAATAAAATCGGATCAGGCTACTTCGAACTCGACGAACTGATTACCCGAATTTTAAGTGACACGGCTCCGCGCGGAAAAGTTGACGCCGCGTATCTTTTTGGCGAGACGGCTGATGAGGAGGCATCGGTGCTCAAAGCCGGCGTTTTTCTTTATGGCATGGGACCCGCGAGGAGAATTGCTCTTTGCGGAGCAGGAAAAGATCACGCATTTCCCGGAGTGAAAAATTGGACAGGCAAGCTTGTCACAATGGGAATACCCCAAAAAGATATTTATGCGGTTCCCTTGTCGAAAGAATTCCCGCCGTCGACACACGCTGAAGCTTTCGGCCTTGTTCCGTATGCCGCTGCGCGCGGCTGGAAAAATATCTATGTTGTTGCGCCGCCGCTCCATCAACTCCGGGCTTTTATTACGACCGTAAGCGCCGTTATCAGAAAAAAATCTCCTTTGCGCGTGTATAGCTTCCCGGGGTTTCCGCAGAGCTGGGAAGAGTATATTGCCCACTCTCAGGGAATTCAAAAGAAAGCGCGGAGCGAATTTTTTTCGGAAGAGCTCAAAAAAATCGAAAAATATTACAGGAAAGGCGATTTGGTTTCGGCGGAGGAGGTGTTAAAATATTTGAATAAACGCGACAAAGTTTCGGCCTAGCATTTGACAAATCCGGCGCGATCGTGTATCATCTAGCTAGTTTTACGTTTCCAGTTGAATCTTGAGGAGGTGTTGTCTTGATCACCCAATTTGATGCCAGGGATGTTTTGAAATCCATCGAGTGGCAAGAGGGGAAAGCCGAGCCGGTTGTGCGCGGTCCCTACCGCTACGAAATCGTTGTTGTCTGTTCGTCACTAGGGAGACAAAAAGCGGTGTTCGCGGACGGCGAAGAACATCGGTATTTCGCCTTCATGCGAATCGTAAACAGCAATGGGGAATGGACTGGTGGGCAGGGCGGCATTGTTGTGCCGGTACTCCCCAACGGCAAGGTGCTGATGGTTATCGAACAGCGTCCGCCACGGAGCTTATTCACGGACGGGCCGACGCACATTGAGCTTGAGACTGGCCCAGTGGCGCTTGACGAGTTCGGTCCCTACAGTTCTTTGGAATTTCCGGGCGGCGGCGTTGAGTCGGGCGAACATTTCACCGCCGGATTTCTGCGAGAGTTGACCGAAGAAACCGGCGCCGAGAAGAAGGGGAAGCTTTACGTGCGGACGAGACCCAACTTCCAGTTCGTCTCTGAATCAGCGAGCCGGGACCACATCGGCGTCATCTATCTTGGGGGTATGGGTTATACCAAAAAGACGGACGACGACGGCGGTCTTACGGTACTCGCTCTCTCGGAGGAAGAGATCACGCGTAACATCAGGAACGGAGTTATCTCGAGCGGCCATGCCGGGCTTTTACCCTGGTATTTTTACGAGGAAGTGAAAAGAGCCAGGCAGTCGGAGAGTTTCTTCCGAGAACTCTGCGATTCCGGTTATCTCGAAGTGAAACAGATAAAGTTGTAATAGAATGGGGGCTAACGTATCGGCGCGCGACGAAAGCCCCGCGCCGTTTTTTATGCAGAATTTTCCTCCAATACCATTTGAAAACAAAAAAATGCGCGCAGGAGATCTTTCGAGATCAACTGCGCGCATCGTGATTAACGAGTGAGAGCGAGCGTGTAGAGCTGCGACGGATCCCCGTCGAACTTCAGCAACTCCGCGAACTTCCGCTCGAGTGGCAAAACGGCACTGTCGTACATTTCGCGGTGTGTCTTCCCGTACTTGCGCATAAACTCCGCGTTTATGCCTTCGTATCGGCCGCCTGGCTCGAAGTACGGTTTCAGGTCGTCGAACCGCTGCGCATATCCCACGATGTCATAGTTCGACACGCAGCAATCGGCGTAGAACACGATCTCTTCGCCAGGCGTCGTGTCGTCGTCGAGGATTTTGTGGAGTCCCATGTCCCCAGTATTTTTCGCGAATGCAACGACCGTTTCCGAGAACCCAACGCCCCTTAGGAATTTGAGGTTAGCAAGTTCCGTTCTTCGGATCGCACCGAGGATGCTTTCTCCGCCGGCGAGCTTTGCTGCGTCGCGCATTTCCTGTTCACGGCGTTTGAATGCGTCGTGCACGAGCGCGGCCTCGACAACGTTTCGCATTTCTTCTTCAACGTGCACTTTTGTTACTTTTGAGCAGTCCCGCAAGAGTGGTACGGCAATCGCATTTGCAAGTCGTGCGGTTGCTGTCTGATGTGCCGGGACATTCAACCAGTGCCGCGGTGATCCATCCGAGTTCGTACCCGGCGAAAGTAGTCCGCCCATTTCCCAAGAGAGGACAACTCTTTCCGTGAAGTACTCCGTTGGGATGAGGTTCAGATGTTCAAAGAGTTTTGCGCATGTTGTCTTGTAAGTACTAAAGGCCTTGAGTGCAGGCGTATCGATCTTTTCTTTCAAGAGCTGCAGTGCGTCCAAGTGACACCCCCTTCTCCGAGAGATTTACCTCCCAACGATCTGCCTAAAGTATATTCTATCGCGAGAGAATTGTCAAGCTTGCTTTTTTATTGGGAGATGGCATAATTGGCGGAGCTTACTTTGGAGGAGATTACGATGAAAATCCATGGATTGACCGAGCAGAACAGACAACCCAAACCAACCAAAGGTGGGCCGAAACCGAATGAGGACCGATTTGCATGTCATGAGGACACGCATCTCCGTTTCGGCATAGTTATGGACGGGATCCCTGTCCTTCGGAACGAGTGCGGGGTGTATCCCGATGAAAATGGGAGCATTGCATCACAACTTGCTCTCAAGGCGATGACCACCGCGTTCACGATCGGAGTGCCGAGTGAGCGGCGTTTCAGGGATTCTTTCCGCAGCGCCAACGATTTAATTCGGCTCGAGAACGAGAAACGGGGGATGTATACGAAGACCCCTCCCTACTGGCTTGCGACTGTTGGCTGTGCCATCTGGACGGACCCGCGAACCGAGACTGCATATTTCGGCTACATCGGCGATCCGTTCGCGTTCATCGTGTCTCCGGATCGTCGCGTAGCGTTGCTCAGCGATGACCAATTGAAATATGCCGAGGATCATTTCTGGGAGCGACACCGAGAAGAAATGAGCTCACAAGATCCGGCAGTGAATGTGTTCACCCGCGAACATCAAGATCGGCATATCCGCAATCGCATGGATGCGAGGTGTTTTTGCGGAGAGCGGTTTTGTGGCTGGGGTGCACTCACCGGCGAAGAGGCAGCCATGGATTTCGTGGCGATAAGCGTCATCGCGACGCCGCCCGGCACGCGCATGGTGCTCGCCTCTGACGCAATAGAGGCGATCGGTGCGGGTAACGCGAAAGAACGCAAGCCGGAGGATTACCGCGATGCATTACTTTCGACGCTCGGCATGAATCCCGAAGGGGCTGTGTGGGAATTGCTTCGGTTAACTCGTGCCGGAGAAGCGGAAAAGCAGTGTAAGTCGGACGACGCGACGTTCGTGGTGATCGACTTCTAGCGTCTGCAATGTGGCTAGGGAAATTTCCTCGCCCCCTTTTTTCATTATGAGTAAGGCCGTCCCGAAATCGGGACGGCCATTTTTTATCATATCAAAAGTTTGTCGAGTGTTGCATTTCACATACAGACCCTCAACGTTTTTGGGCCCCCAGGTGCGTTTTTCGCCAAGACGCCATTTGTATGTTTGCCGTATATCAAGTATGATAAACTTATTAAATAATAAAAAATACTCATGGCCTACAAACCGCAAGGCATGCGAGTTCCCTACGCGCTCTCCGTTTACGATTCAAAAGAAGAAAAAAAAGTTCTCGCCGTGATGCGAGAACACAGAACGAATATGGGTGCGGAAACCCGCGAGTTTGAGAATCGCATTGCCAAATATTTTGGGAAAAAGTATGGCATTATGGTAAATTCCGGATCGTCTGCAAACCTACTTGCCATTGAGTTGCTTAATCTGCCAGTGGGATCGGAAGTGATCACGCCGATCCTGACCTTCTCGACAACCGTTGCGCCACTTGTACAAAAAGGCCTTGTTCCGGTATTCGCCGACGTCGAAGAGGGAAAATATACCATAAATGTTTCGCAAATAGAATCGCTCGTCACCAAAAAAACTAGGGCGTTGATGATACCCCTCCTCCTCGGTAACGCACCAGATCTCGAGAAGATAAAAAAGATTGCCAAGAAACACAATCTTTTCTTCGTGGAAGATTCCTGTGACACCCTCGGTGCCACGTTTCGCGGGACGCCCAGCGGAAAATTTTCTGACATTTCTACGACAAGTTTCTTCGGTGCCCATATTATCACCGCCGGAGGGAATGGAGGAATGCTTATGGTTAACAGCCCCGCCTGGAGAGATAGGGCAAAGGTGTTGCGTGGTTGGGGTAGAAGTTCGGCGCTTTTCGGAGAAACGGAGGATATTGGCAAACGCTTCAGAGGAAGATTGGGCAAGCTCCCCTACGATGCCAAATTCATTTTTGATGAGGTCGGCTATAATCTTCTGCCCGTGGAAATGTGCTCAGCTTTTGGGAACGCGCAACTTGACAAACTGGATCGCTTTAGAAAAATTCGCGAACACAACTTCTCTCGTCTTTTAAAGTTCTTCGAAAAATATGAACAGTTCTTCATCCCTCCGATCCAAAATCCTGACGCAACAACGCAATGGATCACTTTTCCCCTCACAATCAAAAAAAATGCTCCCTTCTCGAGAATAGAACTTTTAACATTTCTCGAAAAACACAATATTCAAACTCGCCCGATATTTACCGGCAACATCCTTTCCCAGCCGGGATTTAGAAAAATTTCACACAGGTCAATGAAAAAGGGATACCCCGTAGCAAACGGCGTTATGGAAAGGGGTTTTGTTATCGGTTGTCATCACGGCCTTACTCGGCGTCATCTGGATTGGATGGAAAAAGTGATCGGGGATTTTCTCAAACGACACAGCAGGTAATTGTGTTAACTATCGGGGCAAGTTATCGTTACCCCGATAACTCCTTCACGATATCGTCGTAATTGATCTGAAACTCGTCGGAGTTTGGGAACAGCCACCCGTTTCCTTTCATTTCTTTCTTGACGACAATCGTATGATCTATCTCGCACTGCCGGAGAGCGGCGACGAGTAGGTTGTCGCAAGAAAAGTTCTCGCTTTTGCTGTCATCGATCACCACGAGGTTTCTGGTTTTTTGTACGTCCGCAATAATATCGTCCCAGGGAATGGGAGTGACGGCATTCACCGAGAAGAGAGATGCCTCAACGCCCCTTTCTTTTAATTTGCCATGAAGCTCAAGGCCGTACGGAAACGACAAATTGAAGCAGGCAATTGTTGCGTCGCCCCCTTTCTTATACTGAAACAGGGTTTTTTCGCTATTTACGGATACAGTTTCAACTTCAAGGAGTTCCTTGCCGAATAATCTTTGGCTTACGCCGATGATCCTGAATCCCGGAGACACAAGGTGGGTATTGATGATTTCTTCCGCATCCGCGCGGTTTGTGATGGTGAATCCTGGAATTCTTGCGAGCGAGCAAATATCGCCGAAGTTATTGATGCTTGATTGCAGGCCCTGATATCCCGAGTCCACGATAATGAAGACGATTGTAAACGAGGCCTTGGGAGATTTTCTTCTTACGAAATTGTACGTATCTGCAAGAGGATCAATGCCCAGCAAAAGGAAGTCTTGCTGTTTCATGAACAATATCGACGACACTCCGGCGAGCATCATGCCAAACCCTGCACCTGCGTGTGTATTCTCTGTATTTGGGGCGTTCATCACGAGTCCTCCAGGTCCAACTTTAAGATTTTTTGTTAGCCCAGAAATGTATGAACCAGCCGCAATATTTTCTCCGTAGAGAACTAGTCCGTCGGTCGCCGCCGTTTTTTCTCCTATCAACTTGTTTACGTATTCAATGTATTTCATGCTTCGTTTATTTCCCCCTTTAAGCCTGCCAAAATTTCCCTAGCCATAGATTTCAACGTTTCCGGCGAGAAATACTTTTGCAGGACAAAAACAGGATCGTTCACGGAGCGTTCGAGCTCCGGCCATTCCGCAAGTTCTGTTTTGGGGAGAGGTCCCGAATGAGGATGGATGAATCTGTCGCTCCCATCAGGATTTTTTACGGACCAGCCCCCCAGTGTCACGAGATCAACTTCGAGGAGGACAGGACTTTTTTCTTTAAGCGCCCTCTCGCGATTTTTCTTTATCAGGTCGATATAGAGGTAGACGTCGTTTCCCTCGAGTCTTTCATACCCAATCCCAAGCGATTCTGCGAGCTTACCGAAGTCTATCTCGCACCGTCGTTCGCTGATCTTCGTATGCATGGACCATTCATTATTTTCCATGATAACTACGGAGGTAAGCGCGTTGCTCTTCATAAAGAGCAGGCCCTCATAAAACGCTCCTTCTTCCGCAGCGCCATCGCCAGTTTCCACGAACACGACACCGTTGCTGTTTTTTACTTTTTGCGCAAGGGCCAAGCCGGTCGCTACCGGAAGATTGTTCCCTAAGATGCTCGAGGAGTAGATCAGATTTTTCAGGGGATTCGCCAAATTCATTGAGCCGAGCTCTGCCCCAGCGAGACCCTCGGGCTTTAAAAGATATTCGTCGAGAATCGGTTTAAACGCTTTCGCCCGCGCAAGGTTGTAGTGCATGTTTCGGTGGGAACAGACCAAGAGGTCACTTTCTCCCATTACGGCGTCTACGGCAACAGCGATCGATTCGTGGCCAATCGCGATATGTATGGGTATTTTGAATAACCCGGCTTTGTACTTCTCATTCACGATCATTTGCGAGAGCCGCAGCCGCAAAATCTCCCTCGCTATTTGTATGTCCTGTTTTTGTTCCATGTTACGCGCCGCCGTATTTCTTTTTGAAATCCGCAAAGGAAGCATATTTCTTGTGCCGTTCGGAAACGAACGGCGCCGCACCGTTTAAATGCCAGTCAATGTTCAATTCCGGATCGTTCCACATGATTCCGACTCCGTGTTCCTCGGCGAAGTAGCTGTCGGACACGATGAGAAGATCAACGTCGTCTGTGAGCGATATGCAACCGTGTGCGAAACCGCGTTCGGTGTAAAGCGTGTTTTTCCGCTCGCCCGAGAGAAAGATCGAATCCCACTGCCCAAAAGTCCCCGAGCTCTTCCGCACGTCCACAGATACCCATAGCAATTCTCCCTTGGTAACACGGAGAAGCTTTCCTTCGGAATATGGTGGCGGCTGGACATATAAGCCTCGTAAAATATTTTTCTTGTTCGAATGTTGGTGGGTGATTTCCGTCCATCTTGTTGGAAATCCAGACTTCTGAAACTCGCGTTCGTCGTAAATGCGCGCCGAAAATCCCCGTTCGTCCTCGTATTTATGTAGAGTGATCTCAAAAAGGCCGTCAATTTTTTTATTTTTTACCTCCATCCCGTTAGAAGCAGATCGCGATCAACGCGCTCCGCAAAGTTGATTTATGATGACGACTATCCATTGTAATAAAATTTGTGTCCGTAGGCAACGCGATCGCGGCTTCTAACGGGATCCATGTTTTCTAAGCGGATAATTGTCTGAGCCACGCTTCCACGGTTATCTTTGGAGACCAGTTCAATATTTTTTTCGCCCTTGCATTTGAAATATTGCTGGTGCTAACTTTTTCCGGAGCCGTTTCAATTACTTTGGGATTTCTATTCAAAATCCCCTTCGATATTTCAATAATATCCCGAAGGGTGATCAGCTTGTCCCCCGCCAAGTTTATGATATTAAAACCCGGCAAACCCACAGCTGCCAAGATCCCGGATGCGATGTCTGAAGCATGGACATAGCATCTGCCGCTCGCGAGTGATCCAACCGAAATCTCGTCCTTTTCTTTAACCGCGAGATACAACGATTCTACCGCCGATTTTTTCTGCCCCGTCGTTCCGCAAATAATTCCGAAACGCAGCATTGTCACCGGGCAGAATCCATGCTGGTATTTTTGTCGCAGATTCGCTTCGCTTACCAGTTTCGAAAGAGAATACTCGGAAGTGTGGTTTGCAATGTTTATAAGTGATTCTTCGGTTTTCACTTCCCCCGCGGTGCAGTTATCGTATACCCATTCCGAGGAAGCGAAAATGAACTGTTTTGCACCTCGGGCAATCGCCGCATTCATAAGGTTAAGCGTCCCCATAACATTCAAATCGAAAGTTTCATAGTCTTTGTTTTTGCACATGGCATCGTTTGAAAGCCCTGCCAGGTGCACGATGGCGTCAACTTCTTCGGGGATGCGCGCGGCGATGTCTTTGGCGCGAATGTCAAAACCACTTCTTATGTCCGCTCCAACAACTTCTATCCCCTGGGCCTTACATTGCGAGATTAGTTCGGACCCGACAAAGCCGTCTGAGCCCGTAATAAATAGTTTCATAATAATATTATAGTAATTTTATTGAGGATTGATAGGGTGTGCGGGTTAGTCTTAGTCTCCTCCGGCTATCGTGAATATCTCGCCAGTTATAAAATCTCCAGCCTCCGATGCCAAAAACAGCGCCATCCTGGCAATGTCTATTGGTTTGCCTGCACGCTTCAAGGGAACCATGGCAGTTCTCTTTTGGAAATCCTTTTCCGTGTAGCCGGCAATTTTCATGCGCATTGGTGTATCGATGACGCCGGGCCGAATGGCGTTCACCAATATATTGTGTTCCGCGCCTATTTTTGCGAAGCCGCGCGTGATGGATTCGAGCGCGGCTTTGGAAGCGACGTAGTGCATGCTCTTGGCGCCTCCGCCGTATTTCACGTTCACTGAACTGATGTTGATAATTTTGCCGCCGCCCTGCCGCTTCATGGAATCGAAAACTCCTCCCGAAAGATAAAACGGCGCTTTCGTGTTCAAGTCAAAGGTATTTTGCCATGATTTTTCGTTCAATACCGAAAAATCGGCATGATCGTACTCTGCCCCGGCGTTATTTATCAAGACATCAATCCCCCCGAATTTCTTTTTGAATGTTTTTACTAAATTTTTTCTCGCCTGCGTCTCTAAGAGATCCGCTTGAAAAATTTCCGCTTCTTCTGTTTTCTCCAGCACGCTCGCGAGCAATCGTTTCGCCTCCGCGCGGTTCTTGTGATATTGCAAACCAAGCCGGGCTCCGTGGTCGGCAAAAAGCTCGGCGAAAGCAGTTCCCATGCCGCCCGTCGCTCCGGTGATCAGAACCCTTTTATCTTTAATTCCCTCAAACATTGCTACTTAATCCGTTTAAGGCATCCGTTCTGGCTGTGAGAAGAGTAAAGTTTATTAAATTGCTTATCAATCTCAAAATCGTGGTTTGTTTTCAGGAATTCGGCTACCGCCTCTGCGGGGCCGTTATCAGCGTATATTTCCTTCGCGGCTCCGAGCTTCGCCAAGTCTGAGGAGATTGTGTCAAAAACCAAAATATATGAGCCGGGCAGTACAAATTCCTGATATAATTCCAGTTCTCGAAGTACATGGGGTTTCGTGTGGTCCGAATCAAGGCAAACAATAACCGTAGAGCCCCTGGGAATTCTTTTCCTAATTTCGGATACCGTTTCTTCGGCGATAGAACTGCCTTGGATCATCTCGATCCTTTTGGCGAGCGGATGGGCTTCGATAACTTTACGGTTGTGCTCCCTGATATCGACATCTATGCCGATCACTTTCCCGTGCCCCAGGAGTTCAAGGAGCGATGCCTCAAAGATCATTCCTCCGCCATGGGCAATTCCTGATTCGATCACGACATCCGGCTGGACTTTAAAGATCAACTCCTGTAAAAGCACGATGTCTTCCGAGGTTTGAATTATCGGCACCCCCAACCAATCGATCTCGTAGGAAAGCTTGTTTTCCGAGCATACCCTTGCCCATTCGAGCCCCGCCCTCTCTAGTTCTTTCTCACTCTTATCTTTTTTTGTAAGGACGTGGCTTCGGAGCGATGGAATGTTTTTGTATGTAGCCATGTGGTCAATTTTAAATTACCACCAAGAACTTTGCAATACCCAGTACTTTTGTTACCATATAAAAATCATATCTATATGGCTAATAAACAAAAAATCCTCATCACGGGCATTACGGGGTTTGTCGGTTCGCACATGGCTGATTATTTGATTGGCAGGGACGACGTACAGCTCTTCGGCACGAAGCGGTGGAATTTGTCTCGTCTCCGGAATATCCGGCATCTGCTCGATGACCCGCGGCTCACAATTATCGACTGCGACATCACCGATCCCGTAAGTGTGAACAATCTAATTAAGACGGTCATGCCGGACAAAATATTCCACTTCGCCGCGGAAAGTTTTGTTTCGCCGTCGTGGTTGCACCCGAGCCACTACATGGACGTGAATTACAAAGGAACGGTAAACCTCATGGAGGCGTGCCGGCAGGCCCACATCAATCCGCGCATACTCATTGCTGGTTCCCCGGAAGAACATGGAGACATCAAACCAGAAGAATTGCCGATAACCGAAGCAACAGTGTTGCGCCCCGTAAACCCCTACGCAGTTACGAAGGTGGCGCAGGACTTGATCAGCTATGTGTACCATCGGTCATATGGGATGAACATTATTCGAACTCGTGCTTTCAATCATGAGGGGCCGAGAAGGGATAATGTGTTCGGGCTTTCGTGGTACGCGTATCAGATCGCACGTATCGAGGCAGGCAAACAAAAGCCGGTTCTCGAGACCGGGCATACGGGCGACAAACGGAATTTCACTCATATTCAAGATATGGTGGAAGCCTATTTTCTGGCGATCGAGAAGTGCACTCCCGGAGAGCTGTATCTTATCGGTTCTGACGAGGAAGAGCATATTTGCACCTTTAAAGAGGCCCTGGACCGCATGATAGCCCTTTCGACGACGAAAAATATCGAGACGAAAGTCAATCCAAAATATGTGCGGCCGACTGCGCTGCCCCTTCTTATAGGAAACACGACGAAGTTCCGCAAGCTTACCGGCTGGAAGCCGAAAATAGGGGTCGAGCAGATTCTTAAAGATACGCTGAATTATTGGCGCGACTTTATAAAGAATGGTTACTACTGATGCGGGGGGACGCGTGCGGCAAGCGGTGATACTTGCCGGCGGAATTGGGGTACGTCTTCAGCCGTTCACATATGACCGGCCGAAGGTGATGGTTGAAGTGAATGGCCGACCATTTGCTGCTTATTTGATTGATGAACTCAAGGAGAACGGCATTGAGGAAGTCGTGTTTCTTTTGGGGTATCTTCCGGAAAAGGTGCAGGAATACTTTGGCGATGGGACAAAGCATGGTTTAAAAATACGGTATTCGGTGACGCCCGTCGAAGATCCGACGGGAACGCGCGTCCTTAAGGCCAAGGATTTCTTCGAAGACCGCTTTCTCCTGATGTATTGCGACAATTTTATTCACCTGAACCTGAAAGAACTTTCGGACTTCCATATGCAAAAGGATGTGTTGATGACAATGACAGCGTATACGAATCGCTATGGCGTCACCAAGAATAATTTATTCTTTGACGAGAAAGGATACGTGACAAAATATGACAGTAAGCGTTTGGAGCTGGGTTTGAACGGCGTGGATTTGGGATTTTTCATTGTGGAAAAAGAAATTGTAAAAATGATACCAGGCGGAGATTCTTGGCTTTATCACCTGTTTCCTCAACTCATTAAAGAAAAAAAATTGGCGGCGCTTGCAACCGACGGCTTGTATTACAGCTTGAGCACGCCGGAGCGGCTTGCCAAAACCGAACGGTTTCTTGCGCCGCGTAAGGTTATGTTTCTCGATCGCGACGGCGTCGTCAACAAATGTATGTCTAAAGGCGACTATGTGAAGAGTTGGAGCGAGTTTGAATTTTTGCCAACCGCACTTGAGGCGTTCAAGCTGCTCAAGGACAGTGGGTATGAGGTGTATATGATCTCGAACCAGGCCGGAATAGGAAGGGGCTTAATGGGCGAGGGCGACCTCTTCGATATACATAAGCGCATGGAACAGGAGATAGAGGCGCATGGCGGTAAGATTAACCAAATTTATTATTGTCCCCATGGACGAGACGAAAGTTGCCTTTGTCGCAAGCCGAATCCCGGCATGCTTTTCCGGGCCGCGATAGATCACCAGATAGATTTGCCGAGCGCGGTGTTCGTTGGCGATGACGAACGCGATGTCCAAACGGGAGTTGCTGCGGGTTGCCCCACTGTGCTTATGGAGCCGAACAGCAGTCTTTTGGATGTCGTAAAGTCGTTATTTTCGAAATGAGCAAAGAAGCTGGCTTGCCCGCCGAAGCTTTGGCGAAGGCGGGCGAAAAAGGATTGGTAACCATCGGACTCATGACATATAACCGAGCCGGTTCTTATCTTCCAGCCACGCTTGATTCTATTCTCGCGCAAACCTACAAGAATTTCGAGTTGGTGATTTCGGACAACGCTTCTACCGACAACACGGAAGAAGTGTGCCGCGCGTATGTGAAGAATGACCCGCGAATCAAATATATAAGGCAGAAGGAGAATATTGGCTATGTCGCGAATGTCAATTTTCTGCGCACCCAAGTTCGCGGTGAATATTTTGTCTGGATTTGTGATGACGATCTCTGGGCGCCTGCATTTCTTAAAAAATGTGTCGCTTTGCTTGAAGCAAATCCCCAAGCCATTATGGCGGCCGCTAACTTAATTGATTTTGACGACAAAGGGAATCGCACGCCGCCCCGCGACCCCAAAAAGTTTTATCCTTCCCTAAAAGATTTGTACAGCCGCTTGAAGCAGTACACGTTGTTCTACGAATCTGACGGCAAGGACCTCTTTATGTTCTGCGCCGTTTGGCGGCGCAAAGCGATCGCGAACTACTTTTTCGTTGACTATTTTATTCGCTATCCTTGGAACTGGGACTTTCAGGATATGAACTTCGTTTTCCACGGACTTTCGAAGGGTACATTCGAGTTCGTAGACGAGGTTCTTTTCTACAAACGGGCAAGGATTGAGGCGCTTGATCAGCCGAAGAAAAAATCTTTTCCGCGGAGAATATTTGACACGCTTGTCTATAGCAGGCTCAAGAGATTAATCACACCATTTTTTTATAGGAGAATGGGGGACATAGTGAAAGTCAAAGAGCTTTCTCTGTGGGCACGAGCGAGACTCATCTTCTGGACTCTTTTTGTAATGAGCCGACTATTTTGGAAGCGCAAAATTTAATTTCTCATTTGTATGTGCGCGATGTAAAATGTATATATCCTAAAATATGAAAATCCACTTAACAGGCACAAATTGGCACGCCGCCACTACGCAAAACTTGAAGAAAGCGTTTGAGGCGCTTGGGCACGAAGTCCTCTTTTTCGATAAGCATCTTTCGCGCAACTGGAAGATCGCACAGAACCTTGCGTTTCGCCTGACGCGGCGGCCGTACGAAGTTGAAAACTATTTTTTCCACATTTCGAGCCGTAAGTGGCTTGAGTCTCTCGCGGCATTTAAACCCGATCTCATCATCATTGAAGATGCCCCGAATATTTTAGCGGAATATGTCGAGCGCGCGCGAAAGTTCGGCAAGCCGATTTTCTATTATGAAATTTCGCCGCCGCATGGCGCCGGCGCGCGGGACGTGCTTTTGGGGCTCAAATACGTAGATGAGACGTTCTGCATCGACCGCGAATGGGCAAAGTACATTGAGATATTTTCTCCGAAGAAAGTTCATCACTTGCCGCTTGCGGGGAACCCCGATGACTTCCATCCGCTTTCCGGAGAGAAAAAAGTTTATGATGTTGCTATGGTTGCTTCTGCTCCGGAGCAAAGTCCGGACGGTTTGATTCGCGCAAATCTTATGAATGCAATTCCAGGGAATCTCCGCGTGGGAATTTTCGGAAGTGGTTGGCACTATTGGACGCGCTATTTCCCCAACATTTCAAAGCGTATCGGAGGAGTAGGCGCACCATCAATTATGGAGGTGAATCGCATCTACAACCAGAGCAAGATTCTTATTAACTTCCATTCGACGGGCCACACGGTTTCCATATCTTCACGGACATTTGAAATAGCCCTCTCCGGAGAGTTCCAGATAACCGACTTCCGCGATGACTTCTCGCTTCTTTTCCCGAAGAATTTTTTCCCGATATACGCCAATATCAAAGAGATGAATGAGCAGATTGCCCATTGGCTCTCGCGTGACGCCGAGCGAGAAAAAAATGCACTCCGCGCTCGTGAATACGTCCTCGCGCATCACACCTGGGAGCACAGGGCGGAGAAGATATTGGGGATATTCGCTAAATATCGATAGTCCCTAAGAGTTCCCACAAGCATCAGACATCCTTGCTGTCGCGAGTCTAGACATGTCCATACCAGAGAGACCGGAGGTACGCGTAAAAATTCCATAAGAAAAGTCTAATTTTCTCGCTCTGGCTTAAGGCCCGCGACCGAAAAATGCATTGAGAGTATAGATAAGAGTATTTTGCTGCCTGTATCCTGTCGGCGACAAATTCTTTTGCCGCGGCCGTGAAACTCCGGCTTTTATTTATTTTTCTTCCGGTTTCAAGCCAACCATCCACGGATTCGTATTTGCGATCTTTTGGTAATGCGGTAAGAAAACGAAGAGAGGGCCTTTTTTTTGCACAGTCCAAGGGGAATTGAACGGGCAGTCTTTTGAAAAAGAGCACTTCATTAATAGACGCGAAATATCCCGTAAACAATGTTCTAAAAACATAGATCATGTCACTCCTGTACTCGTTTAACAATATTGGGTCGGTAGGGGTGTGCTTTTTCCATAAGCCGTATATTATTGTGCTTTTCCCATACTGACCTCTCGATAGAATGTAGGTCTTGAGGCGTGCGTAAAGATCCCGCGCAAAAGGAAAATATTCACGAGGGTAATACATCATCACCCGCCCCGAGTCATCAAAGGTGCAAAAATTTGGGAATACCACCATGGCATCGGGAGCTTCCTCGAACTTCGCGAGGCATTTTTCTATGAAACGACTATCCCACAGGTCGTCGTTACTTGTGTACATAAAATAATCCCCGCGGGATTCACGCCTCACAAAATCATAATTACCGAAACTCCCGATATTTTCTTTCTGGCGGATATATCGTATCCGCTTGTCTTTGCGGGCACGTTCTTCACAAATTTTTTGCGTATCGTCGGTTGAGGCGTTGTCGGAAATTATAAGCTCAAAATTTTTATAGGTCTGCGCGAGCAATGAATCAATGGCCCCCCCTAGATACTCGGCTCCGTTCCACACGCATAATCCCATACTTACCAGCGGCTCTCGTAGATTGTTTTCGTTCTTTTGCATAGATAAATAGATAACACAATGAATTATATCATGACAACCCAACCATTCCCGAGGTATCATATAGCTCATGGACAAGATCAAGAAATTTCTTTTCGGCGAACAATCGACCCGCCAGACGCTCGTAAAAAACAGCCTTTGGTCCACGGTGTCGAATATTGGGAGCAATTTAGTCAAGCTCGTCATCATTATTTACGCTGCCCGGCTTTTGGGTGCCGAGCAATATGGATTGTTCTCCTACGCACTAAGCATCGCCGCCACATTTACGATCCTTTCGGACCTCGGGCTAAATTACTTGTTTTTCATCAATTTAGTCCGTCGGGATGAGAACCAGAAGGCATATTTCCCCACTCTTATATTTCTCCGCGCGAGTCTCATTGCTGCCGTCATCGTCCTTACCATTGCCGCGGGGCCCTTGATTACAAGATTTCCCGAGGCAAAAATTTTGCTACCTTTGGTCGCCTTGCTTATGGCTTTCGACGACATCCGGGCGTTTTTGCTGATGTTTGCTCGCGTGGAAAACAGAATAGATAAGGAAGCGTTCGGCAATATTATTACCAATGTTCTGATTATTGTCTTGAGCCTCGTGGGTCTACGATACGCTCACACCTCATATATGCTCACACTGACATATCTTGTGGGCAGCGCCCTCGGCACCTTCGCAGTATTTTTCATTGTGCGAAAAGACGTCAAAAGAATTTTTCGACCGCTCACGTTCAGTTTTCCATTGGCCAAAAACATCCTTGCTGTTGCTGTTCCTTTTGGACTCGCCAATACCATGTGGACGCTGATGACGAGCACCGACGCGCTTGTCATCGGTTGGTTTCGCACGGCTTCCGAGCTTGGGCATTATGCCGCCGCCCAGCGGCCAATTATGGCCCTTTCTCTCGTACCGAGCATTATAGTGGCAAGCTCGCTTGCGATCATCGTGCGCCTCGCAAAAGAAGAGGCGAAAGAACGTCTGAAGATTCTCATAGAACGATTAGTCACCTTCTCTTTGGCGATCGTTTTTCCGCTCGCCTTAGGCGGAATCATTATTGCTCCCTCAATAATTCATTTTCTCTACGGCGTGGAGTACATGCCCGCCACACTATCATTCCAGCTGCTTTTCGTGACCCTTGTTATCAGTTACCCCGCGAGCACTATCACGAATCTCATTTTCGCGTTTAAGCAGCAAAAGACCTTTACCGTCGCCATGGTTGCGGGGGCGTTGGGGAATTTTCTTTTGGATTTGCTCCTAATTCCCCATTTTGGCATTGCCGGGAGCGTGGTCGCGACAATCGGCGCTCTGGGAATTATAAATGGGTACGTGTGGTATAGCGCCAGAAAGCTCACGCCATTTGAAGTCGCGCCGTTCTTGCCGCGGATTCTCGTCGCCACCATTCTGATGGGCTTGGTTACGTTCGCGCTTCATTTTGCTTCGATAAACTTTTTTATAAATATCATCGTCTCGGCAGCCATGTATCTTGGGATATTGGTCGTTCTCCGAGAGCCGCTCCTTAAAGATGTGAGGGGACTTTTTCGCTTTGGATAGTCGTTCTCTCTTGTCGATTTTTTTGAAAAAGAATATAGTTACCAGATGAATAAGAGAGAGAGAGAGAGAGAGAGTTAAAGACTTCGCGAGGAAACACTTTCCATTTTTGCGACCGGTATGGGCGATATTAAAAAACTGGCGATTGAAATTGGTGAAATGGCGGCCGACGTATGATAAACAATTCCTTATAACCAACTATAGATGCGAGTTTATCAACGACCCACGATTTCGCAATGCGTTCGATACTGCTTTTAAGGCAGGACAGGGCAAAGTTGGCAGCCATTCAGAGTGGAGGACTCATTTCGCCGTTTGGGCGGCTGGCGTAGGAATGCACCTTGAGGGTGAATTCGTCGAGTGCGGAGTCGAGCTTGGACATTTGAGCCGGACAATTATGGAATACTATGATTGGAAACGAGTCAACAAGAGATTTTATCTGATTGATACGTATTGCGGGATGGACAAGCGATATATGACGCCGAATGATCTGACGCGTGAGCTTCCCTACCCCGACATTTACGAATTCACCAAAAAGGCATTTTCTTCCTTCCCAAACGCCATCATTGTCCGAGGGGTCGTGCCTGATGTTTTGGCTACGCTTCCTGAAATGAAAGTGGCTTACCTTTCGATTGACATGAATACGGTGATACCGGAGATAGCGGCCGCAGAATACTTCTGGCCGAGGATGAGTTCCGGCGCGATTCTGCTTCACGACGATTACGGGCAACAGGGGTTTGACGAGCAACGTATCGGCTTCGATAAGTTCGCCAAAGAAAAAGGAGTTTCGATTCTGTGCTCACCGACTGGTCAGGGGATGATAATAAAACCCTAGAACTGTCCCTCAAAGACTTGAGGGGAATTTTTCGTCCCCAATAATTGACTGCACGCGGATGCTCGTATATATTATTATGGTCTTAAACAAAACCAATGAGCATTAGAAACAGATTGAAAAACATCCGGCCAGTGTATGTGGCGTACTCAATTTTGAGGAACTGGCGATTGAAATTGATCAAGTGGCGGCCGACGTATGAGGTTGAGGGGTTGATCAGCAATCACATTTGCGAATTCAGGCACGACCCGCGTTTCCGGAAAAGTTTTGACACGGCACTTAAGGCCGAACAGTATTTCAGTCCGCCAGACGAGTGGAAAAACCATGTGGCGTGCTGGGCGGCCGAGCATGGAACGCGCCTTGAAGGGGACTTTGTCGAGTGTGGGGTGGCAAAAGGAATGACGAGCCGTACTGTCATGGAGTACACTAGCTTCGGAAAACTCAACCGAAAGTTTTATCTTATAGATACCTATAACGGTCTCGACAAGCGTTATCTTACGGAAAATGACAAGGGGAGGGAGTTTTTCTATCCCGATATGTACGACTTTGTCAAAAATGCGTTTGCAAAATTTCCCAATGCAATAATTGTCAAAGGGGCGGTGCCGGAAGTGTTAGAAAAAGTAGGCATAGAAAAGGTAGCCTACATTCATATTGATATGAATTGTATGATCCCGGAAATCGCCGCCGCCAAGTTTTTTTGGCCCAAGCTGTCATGTGGGGCAGTTATGCTTCTCGACGATTACGGCTACCAAGGATTCGATGAGCAGCGTCTGGCATTCGACAAATTTGCTAAACAAAAAAACGTGCCCATACTTTCCCTACCGACCGGCCAAGCGTTGATAATAAAGGAGTAAATGAATCCCGTTAGAAGCCGCGATCGCTTGTCGCGTCGTGCAACATCACTAATGAAAGTCGCTTGTATAACAAATCAAATTTTTTGCAGATCGTCGATCGCGATCTGCTTCTAACGGGATGAAACAAACCATCTATTTCGTCCCGTTCGGAGAATCGGGATTAGAGAATAAGTTTTTTGCCACCTTCTCTAACCGGAAAGCGAACGTTCCACCATTTCCCTACCTTAAGGAGCGGCTCGAGGCTGCAGGGTACACGGTGCGCACGATAGATTTTTGGGACGAGAAGTCGCGGCGCGATGACGATATTTTAATCGTATTTGACCACCCCCCCGTTGGTATCTATAAATTTTTATATCGTTTTCGAGATTTGATCCGCAGAAAAGACACTTTTCCCCTCAAGAATCGCCGCCTTCTCCAATTATTGCCTCAATTTAGGAAAAGGGTTCTTATGCAGTGGGAGTCGGCAGTGAATAATCCCTGGGTTTATAAAAACATTAAGTCCATCGTCGCCCACTACGACGAATCCTATTTTATTCCAAAGGCGAGCGGCCTGCCGCATTTTTATTATCCCCAAAATTTTGATCGTCTGAATCCAGAACATTTCGATAAGTCGTCGAGAAAGTTTATGGTTATGATGAATAGCAAGACCAAGGCCAAGGGATTTTTGGATCATGAGCTTTATAGTGAGCGTGTCAGAGCTCTGGAATTCTTTAGCAAATACGATGAAGTTGATTTATACGGCCCTCGTTGGGATAAGGACCCCGCGCCGTTTATCAAGAAAATCTGGCGAGGGTTTGCTGATGATAAACCTGCAACGATGAGCAAGTACACATTTGCGCTCTGCTTTGAGAATGCTATCTGGCCCGGTTACGTAACCGAAAAGATTTTTGATTGCATGTTGGTCGGCACGATTCCCGTTTATTGGGGAGCGCCAGATATAGAAGAAGATGTTCCGGCCGATTGTTTCGTAGATATGAGGAAATTTTCCAGGAGCGGCGGATCCTCCAAAGGAGGAATAAATTATGAGGAATTGAGGACGCTCCTTCACGCCATTACCCCCGAGGAGATAAGAGGGTACAAAGAAGCAATACGCACTTATTTCGAGTCCCCTGATTTTAAGAAATTCACCCCCGAATTTTTTGTGGAGACCGTTTTGAAGATCATTCACGGACAGAAGTATGGATTCCAAAACAAAAATAAATCCCGTTAGAGACACCCATCCCTTTTGTGGATTAAATGTGTAAATCGGAAAAAGGCAATGATGCAACATATGAAAATTAATTCACGGAAACGCGGGGCGTTTCCTATCTCTAACGGGATAAAGAGGATCATTAAGCCGCTCCTGCTTTTCTTGTATAAGTTTGGACTCCGGACATTCGGCGGCATGGGGTTGCAGAAAATCTGGCCGCTCGGGGCGATCCGAGATTTTTTAAGCGCGAAAGTGCGGACGTACGACAAGCCGGAATCAGTCGTCTTCCGCGGGCAGACGATTTTTTTGGATAAAAACGACAATCTCGAACTCTCCGTTTGGGGCGAGCGCCATCACGCCTCTCGCGAGATCGAACTTATGGAGCACATTTTAAAACACGGCGATACGGTAGTTGACGTTGGTGCGAACATTGGGCTTATGACCGTGTTTATGGCGCAGGCGGTTGGTGAGAGGGGCCGCGTATTCGCTTTTGAACCCGGACCGGAAAATGTGGCGCTTCTCAGAAAAAATATTGAAGCGAACTACCACGAGAATGTGACTATTACATCCGCTGCGGTTTCTGATCACTCAGGCACACTCACGCTCTTTCTTTCCGACTTCAACGTCGGCGATCATCGGATCTATGATCCTGCCGAAGGCATGCGTTCGTTGCCTTCGAGCAACAGTGAGCTCTACGAAAAACTTGCGACGCACGACTGTCGCGAGTCGTTTCCGGTAAAAGCCGTTTCCCTCGACGATTTTTTCAAAGATAAGCCGCGGATTGCGTTTATAAAAATTGATGTGCAGGGAGCTGAGGGCGCCGTCTTGAGGGGCATGCTCGGAATACTCAAGACAAATCCGGGCATAAAAATTCTTTCGGAATTTTGGCCGGCAGGACTTAAAATGTTCGGCATTGAGGCAGGGGAATATCTCAAGACGTTTCGGGGGCTCGGGTTCGACTTTTACGAGACGGATGGGAAGCTGTCGTTGGTTGATCGTGAAACATTGCTCCAGAAGTATACCCCCGAAAATAGCCGCAGTTGCGATATATTAATCGCCCGAGGCGAGTATTTGAAATAACAAAATGAAACTTAACATCACGCGTACTGTAAGGAGGCCGCTGCTTTTGTTCCGGGGCCTTCTCATGTTCAGGGATTGGCCGCTCTGGCTTGCGCATCGTTTTGGGTTGCTCAAAAGAAGTGACGTGGGCACGTTCCGCATGCGGAATGGGCTTACATTTACTCTCGATTTCTCGCGCAATAATCCCGGAGTTTTCCAGGAGGTTTGGCTTATGGATCTATACGAAAAATATTATGCGATAAAAAGCGGCGATACCGTGATCGATATTGGCGCTTCGATCGGCGCCTTTTCCGTGCTCGCTGCAAGCAGGGGCGCTTCTGTGTACGCCTACGAGCCGACGCCGCGATCATTTGAGCTTTTAAAACAAAATGTCGCTTTGTATAGCAATGTGAAGATATTTAATCTTGCCGTCAGTGGAAAACGTGGGTCGGTAACGCTCGAGGAAGCGCCGGGCGGGGACGAGGGGAATACCATGCTTAACTCTGCTTCGACACGGCCGCATTTTTCCGCCTCAGCAATTACGCTTGCCGATGTTTTCAAGGAGAACGGTATTCGCCGCTGCGATCTTCTAAAAATTGATTGCGAGGGAGCCGAAGCAGAAATTCTCGAACAAACGCCGCAAGAAATTTTCGAGCGCGTAGAGAATATTGCCATGGAGTATCATAAAAACGCCGGACGCCTCATCGAGCTGCTTCAGGTGAACTACGAGATCATCGAGACAAACGGCGGCGATTACGGATATATGTACGCGCGAAAAAAATAGTTTTCGTTACTTCGATGAAAATTGCAATTGTATGTTTAAATCTTTCCTGGCAGGCTGGGGGTGTGCGGTTGATCTACTCCCTCGCGCATGCCTTAGAAAAACCCGGGGTTAGGGTCGTGATTTACGCGCCAGAAATAAATGAGTCTGCATATCCCGATCTGAGGAAGGGGCTCGATATACGCGTAATTCCGTCGCCGATGCCGATTGCATGGCAATATGCGTCAGAAGGCCTCATCGGCCGGACGCGCGAGAAGCTTGCACGAGGGAGAACGCTTGCAGCTGCCGGCAGAAAGATTGCGGAAGCGATGGACGGCGACTTCGACATCGTAAACCTCCATGATTTTTCGTATCAGATCGCGCCGCTCTACAAACAGAAGAATCCCCGCGCGCGGATAATTTGGACGATGAATGACCCGCCCTATATGTATCTTCCAAAGGAGAGTTTTCTCTACGATATTGCGAGCCGCGTGTTCAACTGGTATGAGGATATCGTTGAGCGGAAGTTTTTCCGCTTCATCGATGCGGTCGTCGTGCTTGTTCGGCGGAACAAGGCGTGGGCGGAGGAGCGAGGCATGAAGGGGAAAGTAGTCTGGAGCGGCCTTGATTTTGATGGGTTTTGGGCGCCGCCGAAGCGAATCGAGAAGAAAAATGAGTATGTTGTACTCGGCGTCGGCGCGCTCAACAAGTATCGCCGGTTCGAGGATATTGTCTACGCAGTGAAAATACTGCGTGAGCGTTCCTTTAATGTCCGCGCGATAATCGTGTGCAAAAATATCTGGAAAGAAGATACGTATAGGGATAAGTTGCTTGCGTACGCGCGCGAGAGGGGAGTCGGGGAATATATAAATTTCCGGCTCGATGGTGTGTCGGACGATGAATTGAAGCGGCTCTATGCGTCAAGCGACTTCTTCGTTCTGCCGATTCATCTGCCGTCGCCACGGGACGGTTTTGGCTGGCAACTCGTGCCGTTCGAGGCCATGGCCTCCGGAGTACCCGTGATCATATCAAATAAGATTGATGCGACAGAAGCCCTGCGCGACGGCGAAACTGCGTGTTTCGTCAATCCGCTTTCGCCAGGCCAGATTGCGGATAAAGTCGAAATGCTTATCGGGAACCCAGATTTGTATATGAAAATCGCGAAGAACGGCCAGGAATTCGTGCGCAAAGAGATGAGCTGGAAAAAATATGCCGAAGAGATGCTTGCTTTGTCGGAGAAATAAAAATAAACAATGCGGATATTAGTCACGGGAGGCACTGGTTTTATTGGTTCTAACATCGCGCTTGCGCTCATCGAGCAGGGGTATGACGTGGTGATCACGGGACACGATGCCGAACAAAAACTGCCGAACTTTAAGGGGGGATACCTGCAGCCGAGTTTTTTGGGCCTGGATTGGGAAGAGTTGGGGCGTCTGGACGCGATAATCCACGAAGCGGCGATTAATGACACGACGTTTCTTGACGAGCGCGAAATGACGCGCGCGAACGTTGACTCTTCGCTGGCGCTTTTTGAATATGCGGCGAAGAACGGATGCAAAAAGATCGTTTATGCTTCTTCGACTGCGGTCTATGGCGGAACGCCGGCTCCGTATGTTGAGGACAAAGGACTTGAGCCGCTGAATCCCTATGGTGCCTCGAAGAAGGCACTCGACGAAAAAACTATGGAGTTTGCAAAAAATCACCCCGAGATGACCGTCGTCGGCCTCCGCTATTGTAACGTCTACGGTCCACGCGAGTCGCACAAGGGTGCCCGCGCAAGCATGATCTACCAACTGGCACAGCAGATGGCCAAACGCAATCCGCGAATTTTTAAAAACGGCGAGCAGAAACGCGACTACATTTATGTGAAAGACGTGGTGCTGGCGAACATGCTGGCGCTTAACACCAAAGAGAGTTGTGTGGTAAATTGTGGGACAGGGCGGGCGACGAGCTTCAACGACGTGATCGCGATTTTAAACAAAGTTATGGGCGCGAACCGTATGCCAGAATATATCGATAATCCCCACGCCAGTCGTTATCAAAGTTTTACACAGTGCGATATGACGCTCGCGAAAGAAAAGCTCGGCTTTGTGCCGGAGTTCGGCATCGAAAAGGGGATTGAGGATTACTATAAAAGCGGATTTCTGGCTTAGCGGGTTTTTCTTAAAATCCTTTTCAAAATTTCCGTCGTTGATTTTCCCTTGACGTAGGGTACGAGCACGACGCGGCCGCCGTTTATTTCAACAACTTCTTTTTCAACAATTTCCTCCGGCGCACGGTCACGGCCCTTGACGTGGACGTTTGGTTTGAGTTTTTTGATCCATCCGATAGGCGTCCGTTCATTGAAGACGAAAACATAATCGACGGTTTCGAGGGCCGCCAAAACTTCGGCGCGTTCCTTGGCCGGTACGATTGGGCGCGAAGAGTTTTTATAGGCGCGCACGGAAGCGTCCGAGTTTACGCCGACAACCAACAAGTCCCCGAGAGATTTTGCTTTTTTTAAGTTGCGGATGTGGCCGACATGCAGCAAGTCAAAGCAGCCGTTGGTGGTTACGACTTTCAAACCGCGTTGCCTGGCGCGCTTAACGATAGCAACTATCTCTTTTAGCGTTTTAATTTTTTGGCGAGCGCTTCTCACTATCATCGTATTTATAAATCTTATAGTAATTTGGTGTCTGGGTACAAAGAGGGCGTAGTTGGGGGCCACGCTGATAAATTTTAGATTTACAACAAGCGAATCCCTCCGTACTAAAAGCGAGGTATGCGTTTTGGGTAACCATAAGCGAGAGGCGAGCCATTCTTCTCCCTGGGGCGAAGATTTTCTCTTCCCGAGGGCATCTCGGAGCCAGTAGGCGAGAGCGAGGCGCGCTCTGCAGAGCGACGCCGTCCCTCGAGAAGAGAAAATCAGAGACCATCGACCCGAAGCGGGTTATCAAAAACGTGCCGAGCGACCTTTACAGATTCATATCGTTGAGTTATAAATGTAGCTATAATCCACTTGAAGCATAATTCTATGTCCATGCAAAACGACAATATAAAAGGGGTTATTTCCAGGTTTGGCGACAAGAAGGTCCTGGTCGTGGGCGACGTGATGCTCGATCAGTACACTTTTGGCGACGTCACGAGAATATCGCCCGAAGCGCCCATACAGATTGTCAAGAAAACCAAGGAAAGTTTTACTTTGGGCGGTGCGGCAAACGTTGCCAACAATTTGGCCGCCCTGGGAGCGAAGCCGATTTTATGCGGCGTGATTGGCAACGACTACTCCGGTAAAGTTTTTATGGACTTACTTCGCGATCGCGGCATTGATGGGAGCGGCATTTTTGTTCACGACAGTAAGCCGACCATTGTCAAACACAGAGTTGTCTCCGGCGGCTATCAGCTTTTGAGAATTGACGACGAAGACACATCTGGCTTGGGACCGGACGTGGAGAAAGGATTTTTTTCCAAAATCGAGCCGAGTATAGCGAAAAGCGATATCGTTATACTTTCGGATTATGCCAAAGGAGCTTTTTCTAAAAACGTAGTTGCGGGAGTTTTGTCGGCGGCAAAAAAATATGGCAAAAAAGTTCTCGCCGATTTTAAGCCGCAAAACAAAAATATCTTTGTTGGCGCCGATCTCATAAGCCCCAATCTTAAAGAAGCCAAGGAAATGAGCGGCTTCGATAAGATCGAAGAGATCGGCCCGGCTTTGGTTAATCACTTTAACGCTGATGTGCTGGTCACCCGCGGTGCCGATGGCATCACGATTTTCAGACGCGACAAAAGTTCTGTGCATATTCCCGGTAAAAAAGTGGAAGTGTTTGACGTGTCCGGCGCCGGTGACACTACGATTGCCACAACTGCCCTTGCTTTGGCTTCTGGTTTGGATTTGGAAACCGCGGCGCGTTTTGCCAACGCCGCCGGGGGAATTGTGGTTCAAAAGCCAGGCACAGCGACTCTTACTTCAGAGGAGCTCCTGTCGGCTCTGCAGCTCGATACGCATGTGGCCGGAGTTGGTGTCGTGCCCAAACTTTGGGGATATGAAAAATGGTTGGAGAACAACGATAAATACTGTTGCAAACTGCTTTCCTTGAACAAGGGATATCAGTGCAGTCTTCACTACCACAAAGACAAAGACGAAATGTTTATGGTCACAAAAGGCCATGTGCGACTGGAAAAAAACGGAGAAATACTGCATTTGCGAGAGGGTGCCTTTGTCCGTTTGGAGCCGGGAACTATTCACCGGTTTACTGGGCTTGAAGATTCGGTCATCATGGAGGTAAGCACGCATCACGACGAGGGGGACAGTTTCCGTCTTGAGGAAAGCAAAAGAGTTGCTTAGTTCTTTAATGGCAGCGAATGGAGATTAAAAGCCACTTAAAATTTTTGGTAAAAATCAGGATCGTCGGCCCCTTGAGGTCGTTTTTTTTGTTTTGCTTTAAGTCGCCGGTCAACCAAGAGAATTGGGAAAACAGATTGCTCATTGTAAACCTCGAGGCTCTCGGCGATCTTCTGGTTCTTACCTCCGTCCTCAAGCACTATAAAAAAAGATTTCCGGATAAAAAGATTTATCTTCTTGCCAAAGACAATCTTGGGTTGGATCATATTTTTAAGCGCGGCCTGGTTGACGAGATCTTGGCCATAAATTATCGCCGTTTTGCTGTTGATCCTTTCTACGGAGTCGGGTTGATAAATCAGTTAAGAAGAATAGGTTTTGCGAGGGTCATCAATCAGGATTTCAGTGCGGCCGAAGTTCTAGGCAAGATAATTTCCATTAGCCTGGGCGCCAAAGATGTTGCAGGGTACGAGGGCATGGGATTGGAATTCCGCATTCCTTTTAACATCCAGCAGCGCAAAACCATCCGCTATGTGGTGGGTAACATCCTTCCTCGCTACACCAAGCTGATTCGCCAAATTGACAGAGGTAGGCCCACAGACAACCGCCTGCCTTCGGCTGTGAGCCATTACGTTGCTATTTATGAGGGGGCGACTGGCTTCAGAGAAGATGATTACGGAACAACCATAGAGTTGTCGCCGGAAAACCAAAAGGCCGGTGCCGTCCTGCTCGAGAAATGTAAACTCTTGAACAAAAAGTACGCCATCTTGAGTTTTGGCGCGAGCGTGGCTTACAAAAGATGGCCGGTTTCCGATTTCGCCGAAGCAGCAAAAATTTTCAAAGAAAAAGGAGTCGTTGTTGTTCTTACCGGTTCCGCAAAGGAATCTGGGCTGGCCTCGCAGTTTGTAGATACCTATGGCGGCGGGTCGCTGGATCTGACTGGCAAGACATCGCTTGCAGAACTTGCAGCTTTGATAAAAGAAGCCCTCCTTGTTTTTACCAACGACTCGGCGGCAGCACACTTGGCCGTGGCTTTGAAAACTCCTTCGCTTTGTATCACTGGTGGCGGACAGTTCGGCATGTTTGCTGATTACGGTCACGCCGAGATCAACAGGTGGGTTTATAGGGAGACCGCCTGTTTCGGCGACAACTGGCATTGCGGAAAAGATGCGAGGGATGGCGAACCATCACCATGCGTATCGAGAATTTCCGTTGATGACGTTAAAAAGGAATTGCTGCGGCTTTTGGCTGACCTGCAAAATAATAATGGAAAACCGACATCGAAGTTCAGTATCGGCTCGCTCCCGGAAGATCAGGTTTCCGGTTCAGAGAAACCGAAGCTTACCATAGTTTACGCCGGAACCGAATCGGAGAATTATAATCCCAAAAGGAGGCCGAGCTTCGAATACAGTAATTTCTACCTCTCCCTCAAAAACTTGCCGGGAGTGCGCGTGCTTGAATACCCTTTCGATTCGATTGTTACCCTGGGTAAGAAAAAATTCAACCAAGATCTTTTAAGATTTATCCGCGAAGCTAAACCTGACTTATTTTTCGCTTTCATGTTTTCGGACGAGCTCGCGACCTCGACGCTTGATGAAATAAAGAAAATCACCAAAAGTGTGTCTTGGTTCGCAGACGACCACTGGCGGCTTTGGAATTATTCCCGCCACTACGCGCCGCATTTTACCTGGGCCGTGACAACCTGGTCTCGCGCGCCCAGGGCTTACGCGAGCTATGGAATCAGGAATGTAATTCGTTCCCAGTGGGCTTGCAATACGAACAACTGGCAGCCGGTGGACTTAAAGCGAGACATTGACGTGTCTTTCGTCGGACAGCGCAATTCATCGAGAGCCAAGATCGTCGGAAGTTTGAGAAAGGCCGGTGTGAATATTTGGGTTCGCGGCATCGGTTGGCCGGAGGGGAGACTTGCGCAGGGGGAGGTAGTAAAAACTTTTTCTCGGAGCAAAATTAATCTAAACTTCAACACGCCGCCGTCGCGTCTCAGTCCCAAATTAATCGGCCGGATATTTTTCAGGCGTTCGCTCGGGCGCATCGTGTTTGATCTCTGGAATATTAAAGACAACTTTATTTCCTGGTGGAACATGAAAATTCCGCAAATCAAGGCCAGGCCCTTCGAGATTCTCGGTTGCCGCACGTTTTTAATTTCTGCCCGTGCCGACGATATGGAAACGTACTACGTGGATGGAAAGGAGGCGGTGTACTGTGACGGCACAATCGCGGATTTGGTTCTCAAGATAAACCATTATCTGTCGAACGAAAAGGAACGAGAAGCGATTGCTCGTGCCGGATATGAACGAACGATCCGTGAACATACGTATGCGAAAAGGTTCGGCGAACTTTTCAAGGCCATTGGTTTGAACTATGAATCCCGTTAGAGATGACCCATCTATGTGCAGAATTTATATCTACAAAATAATAATAGACGAGGCGCACTGGTCCTGTGTACAATCCACGGAAACGCAGAGCGTTTCCTATCTCTAACGGGATGAATAAACCCCTCGTTTCCATAGTTATTCCCGCCTACAATGCCTCGGATTACGTGAGGGAGGCGGTTGATTCTGCTCTTAATCAAACGTACAAGCCCATCGAGGTTATTGTTGTCGACGACGGATCGACTGATGGAACGTCAAGAATACTGGAATCCTACAGCAAGTCAGGAAAAATTATTTATATTCGCCAAGGGAATAAAGGTTTGGCTGGAGCGAGAAACGCGGGCATTAAAGTTGCCAAAGGGTCCTATATCGCCCTTCTTGACGCCGACGACATTTTTTTGCGAGAGAGGATAAGCAAACAGGTCGCCGCCCTCGAAGCGAATTCAGGATTCGGCGTTTGCTATTGCGACCTTTTGCATTTTTTGGACGGCCCCAGACGGGTTTTTTACCATCATCGCTACCCTCATCCTTCGGGCGGTATTCTCGAGCCATTACTCCACAGGCAATTCATCAATCCGCTGACGGTTATGGCGCGGAAGACTGTTTTTGAAAAATACGGTTATTTCGATGAAAATTTGCGCCGATCGGAAGATTGGGATTTGTGGCTTCGCTGGGCGCATCGCGGCGTAAAATTTTATTATTTAGACAAAATTCTTGCGCATTATCGCATGCGCAACGTCGGCAATCTTTCTTCCATAGAATCCGAGCCGTTGATGAAATTGAAAAACCTGGAAGTGTTTGCGAGGTTGGGAAACGAACTAAGCGAGACGGAAAAGAACCGTTATCAGTTCAAGGGCATACTGGAGCGCTTGCGTTTCAAGACCGCCGTGGCCTATCTTATGGTCGGCGATAAAAAAGAATCCACGAAGTATCTCGGTGACAGCCGACTGCGTTTTTTTGTTAAAATTTTACCGTCGTTCTTTTGGCGCGTGGTTTTGTCGGCATTCCGCGTCCTCAAGCACCGCTTGCTGCTGCAAAAGTTATAATGAAAGGATCATGAAAAAAGAAAAAGTTCTCATAACCGGCGGTGCCGGTTTTATCGGCAGTCACACCGCTGACGCCTTGTCGAAGAAGAGTTATAAGATCAGGATTTTGGACAATCTGGAGCCGGTTGTGCACGGTGGACGCTGGCCAAAATATATTTTAGGGAGAGGGTACGAGCTTTTAAGGGGGGACGTTAGGAAGCCGGCCGATTGGCGCCAGGCGCTCCGCGGCGTGAGCTATGTTTATCACTTTGCCGCTTACCAGGACCAGCGGCCCGACTTTGGTAAGTTTTTTGACGTCAATACCAGGGGCACGGCCCTTCTCTATGAGGCTGCGGTTGCCGGTGGTATTAAGCTAAAAAAGATAATTCTAGCCAGTTCGCAGTTCGCCTATGGCGACGGCCGATATAAATGCGTTCATAGCGGCAAAACTTTTTATCCGGAATTGCGCAACTTGAAAGATCTTAAGCAAGGGCACCTCGACATTTTCTGCCAACATAAAAAACCAGCGAAGTTTTTACCATTCGTCGAGGAGCAAACGCTTAATCCAACGAACGCCTATGGACTTTCCAAGGAAGCCTCAGAGAAATTGGCCATACAGTTTGGCAGGACGTACGGCTACCCCACGACGATCCTGCGCTATTCCATCGTGCAAGGCGCGAGGCAGTCGCCGCACAACCTTTATTCCGGTGCCCTGCGCATTTTTGTCGTCCAGGCTCTGGCCGGCAAGCCCATCACAGTTTTTGAAGACGGCAATCAGCTCCGCGACTTCGTCAATGTTCATGACCTCGTAGCAGCAAATCTTTTGGTTATGAAGAAACGCGCGGCCGATTTTCAGATTTTTAACGTCGGCGGCGGCAAAAGTTACAAAGTTTTGGATTTTGCGAAGTCAGTCAAAAAAATAACAAAATCAAAATCGTCCATCGTCATCGGAGGTTTCAGGAGAACCGATACTCGTCACGCGATCTCCGACATTTCCAAAATCAAGAAACTCGGCTGGCGGCCGAAGCTTGAACCAGAGAACGCGATCAGAGAGTATGTTGACTGGTACAAAAGTAACTTTGGCCTTTGACGAATTTAATATCTTAGTTTATGGTATAAGCTATGATTGTTATCAGGGCCCCATTAAGGATCAGCTTTGTGGGCGGCGGTACGGACCTGCCCGGTTTTTATCGTAAGCATCCGGGAAGCGTTATTTCTACTGCCATAGATAAGTTTGTTTATGTCGTCATTAACCGCACCCCGCTCATCCACAAAGTTTCCGCTCGATATTCAATTTCGGAAACAGTAAGCCGCCCCGACGAGCTTCAGCACACGCGCATCAAGGCGGCGCTCATGGATTCTGGCATCAACAAAAATATTGAGATCGCTTCTTTTGCTTCTCTTCCGGCGAAAACCGGCCTGGGATCGTCCTCCAGTTTTTCGGTGGCGCTCGTTAAGGGACTCAATGCTTACCAAGGGAAGAAAGTTGATAAGCGCGAGGCGGCAGAGGCCGCGAGTCGTCTGGAGTTAGAGTTGGTCGGCGAGCCGATCGGCAAACAAGATCAATATGCCGCTTCCTTCGGTGGGCTTAACATTTTCAAGTTTAATCCCGATGAGTCCGTTGATGTTGAGCCGGTGCTTCTCGATTATAAAAAGCGCCTCGATCTTGAGAACCATATTGTTCTTTGCTACACCGGAGTTACGCGTTTGGCTTCGAGCGTGCTTACAGAACAAAGATCTAACATTGATAAAAAATTCGAGACGCTCAAGGAAATGGCCGCTTCCGTGCCTGAATTCAGGAATCGGCTTTTAGCTGGAGACTTCCGGGGATTGGGCGAAATGCTTCATCAAGGATGGCTTAAGAAAAAAAGCTTGGCCTCGAATGTTTCCAACTCGGTTATCGATGATCTTTACGGCGCTGGGATGAGCGCTGGTGCTTGGGGGGGGAAAATTTTAGGCGCCGGTGGAGGTGGCTGCGTGATGTTTCTTGCGCCCAGCGACAGAAAATCGGCTGTGAGAGAGGCTGTTAGCATGATTGCGAAAGACAAAAATTTGACCGAATTTCAGGAAATACCAGTGAAGTTTGTGCAGTCGGGTGCGGACGTGCTTTTCAATGGCGATCATGAACACGCAACGCTCGCCTAGAATATAATTCAGAGATGGAGGAATATATTAAAAAATTTTGCGAGAGGGCGATAGAGGCGATCAAGAACCTGCCGGTGCAGGAGATCGCGAAGGCTATTAATATAATCGAGGCCACATATGAGCGCGACGGGAGGATTTATGTTTTCGGCAACGGGGGATCGCTCGCAATCGCGACGCACTGGGTCGGCGATTTTAACAAGACGGTTTTTGATCACCACCTCGACAAACACAGCCGCCGTTTTCAGGCAATTCGTCTGCCATCCACCGAATCGGAAATTACCGCTTGGGCTAATGACATTGGCTTCGATATGGTTTTCGCCGGCCCGCTTAAAAATTACCTGCAGGATTCCGATATAGTTATTGCCATCTCAAGTTCCGGTAACTCTTTGAACGTGATTAAGGCAGTCGAGCTAGCGAAAGCCCGCAAGATTCCCGTGATCGGACTTTCTGGTTTCGACGGAGGAAAACTAAATCAGCTTGCCGATGCCAAAATCCTCGTGCCCACCGAAAAAGGAAATTATTTTATCGTAGAGGGGATACACACAGTTGTATTCCACATGATGATCAAATATTTTCAGGATTATTTCGATCATCTTGTGACAGCCGGGAGTGCGAATGGATAAGAGAATTTCTCAGGCGGTGATATTGTCGGCCGGCTTAGGCACGCGTCTGCGGCCTATTACGGACAACATCCCCAAGGTGATGGTGCCGATTGCCGGCAAGCCGCTTTTGGAGTGGCATATTGAGCAATTTAAGCGCAGCGGTGTGCGCGAATTTTTTATCAATCTCCACTATTTGCCCGATGTTATCAGAGATTATTTCGGCGACGGATATAAGTTGGGGGTTAAAATTACTTATGTATTCGAGCCAGAAATTCGAGGCACTGCCGGCGGCGTGAAGAACTTTGAGAATTTTCTCGGCGAAAACTTTTTCGTGATTTATGGCGATATGTTCAGTTTGGTGGATTATTCAAAGATGGCCGTGGCTTTTGCAGAGAAGCCTGGTGCCATCGGCATGATGGTTATAAGCGAAAACGATCATCCGCAGGATTCCGATCTTGTTGAAGTCGACCGCGATATGCGCTTCCTAAAGATTTATCTAAAGCCCCATAGGGCGCTTCCTGCTACGAGAAAAACCCTCGATGCCGTCTATATTTTCAACAAAAGGATTTTAGGTTACATTCCGACCGAAAAGTATCACGAAATTGATCACCAGCTTTTGTCGGCTATCTTGGCAAAAGGCGAAAAATTTTATGGCTATGAGACGAACGATTATCTCTATGACATCGGCACGATGGAGCGATATAACCAAGTCCAGGAATACATAAAGAAAAAAACGGGGTAAGCGACTGGTGCCTACCCCTTCTATTTGTCCTCACTCCTCCGCGTTGAGGTTCTGGATTAAATCAAGTGCTTTCATCTCCCTCCAATCCATAAACACTCTTTCGGCGCCAGCATCAAGGAGTTGCATGATTACCACGCGATTTTTGTAAACTGGCATCCCGATTGCCCGTGAGCCAGCTGCAATTGCGGCCTGAACCCCTCGGGGAGAATCTTCAAAGACGAGCTGTTCATTAGGAGCAACGCCCATCCTCCGAGCAGTTTCAAGAAAAACATCGGGGGCTGGTTTCAGGTTTTTCACGTGGCTCTGTAGAACGACATTTTTCGGATCAAAGCTCTTTGAGAGTCCGGAGCGGTCGAGTATGAAATGGGCCTTTTCATCAGTAGTGAGCGAGCCGATGGAAGTTTTGATTTGCAATAAAGAATCTTGCAAACGAAACAGAACGGTCGAGAATCCCGGACGAGGCTCAATCGGCATCGTTTTCAGGAGTTCTTCGTAGTACTCGCTATCTCTTTGGGAAACCCACTCGACTGACTGCGTTTTATCTCCCAGATCGTAGATTTCTTGGGCGATCGTTTTGTGCGGTCCGCCAATGAAGTGGGGTATCGCCACGATCGCTTCTTCAAGCGTGAAATTGAGCCCTACTTCTCGGCATACTTTAAGGTGCGCGCCATGATGCGCCTGCTCAAGATTGACGACAGTACCTTCCAGGTTAAAGGCTATGCCCTTGATCACAAAACACCTCCGGTGCTCAAAAATACGTTGCCACCCGCATTCTAAGTCGTCGTTGGCTGCCTGTCAAATGAAAAAGCCGCACCAGGTTTCTGGTGCGGCGGAGAGACGCTAGGCGTCTTTTTGCCAAGTTTTTTGCAATAGTTCAAATAGCCAGTCAACAGTCGCTGGATTTCCAGCGATGAACGCCGTGTTCCTTTGCGTCGGACTATAACTTGCGAGGTCCGGTTTTTGGAGTGGCTCTGGGAATTTGTTCCGGTAATGGTAGAACTGGAATTTTCCTCCTGCCGCTGCGACGAGCGGATATCCGGCCGCCCAATCCCATGGGCACTGCACCGGCTGGACGAATGCGTCGATTTTTCCCGCGCAGAGATAGGCTAGCCCAAGCGCACAAGTTGTCGAGCTTACGGTCTGCACCTGACGCGAGAAGACAGAGAGAAATTCGGAAAATTGTCCAAGGAAGTGGACGTCGAGGCCGATAAAAACGATACTCTTTTTTCTTTCCCTCGTCGAGATTTCAGCTGTTCGGCGGTTTCTTAATCCTTCAGAAACATGCGTTCCGTACCAAGGGTTACCATAAACCAGTAGTCCTCCCGGCTCATCCGGCGCATAAATTGCGCCTCCGATATGCTGGCCGTTACTCATCGCGTCGATGGAGATACTCCAACCGGGGAGCCGGCGGTTCCTGAAGCTTGAACCGTCGAGCGGATCAACAACAAATACGTCGCTTGTCTCGATCAGTTCGAGGTTGGCATCGCTCAAAATTCTTCCATTCGTCGGGTCATTCTCTTGTTTTTCTTCGGTAAGGAAATATGTCCCAGGGAATGCCGTTGCCAGTTTTTTGAGTATCATGGTTTGAGCCCCCCGGTCTTCTTCGGTGACGACGGCGTGGTGCCCGACGTTGGGATCGTCTTTTTCCACACCGTCCTCGACAGATTTCCTTGTAGTCAAAATGCCATTTTTAATGGCAGTTCCAGTTTCCACTGCAACATTGGCGGCCGACCTTGTCATTTCATGCATTAATTGCATTTTCCACCCCGCCTTTCTGATATTTAGTATTAGAAACAACTGCCGACATTGTAACTCCGCGCCGTTATTTTGTCAAACGACGAAAAAGCCGCACAAATTGCGTGCGGCGTGAAGAAAAACTTCTTCAGGATTTCAGAAATTCGAGTGTCTTCTCGTGCGGCCAGGGGAGCGTGTATGGCGTCCCTCGATAGGGCGCGAGGAACTCTGTTCCGCCCCAGTTGTTGAGGATCGGCGTGTATTGCACGAACCAGTCATCGTCGTAGCTCAAATCGAGCGCGAGGCAGTAATCGGGGTTTCCGAACTTAAGATTAAAGAGTTCTACTAGTCGGCTTGCTTCGTCTGCTAGTTCCCGAAGGATGGACGGTTCTCCAAAGAGATCCGACGCCTTTGTTTTGTTTATGCTCTTGGGGATTATAAAGACTTGGGCTGCTTTTATACCCCACAGGCCAGTAACGAAGTGAGCTGATTCACCGATGATCGTGCTTTGCATTTTGCTACTCTTTAATCCGAGATACTCAGGTCCTGTCGCTGGTTCCAAAATGTGCCAATGGTGATGTGGGAAATTTTGCCCCGAACCGTAGCCGATATGCGTAAAAATCCAAGCTGGAGAGACGACTGGGCGTGTTCGCTTTAACTCACTGATGGCGTATTGCCATGCGGTTAAGAGCGTTTCCACGCCCCCAAGCGCACGGAGCTTTTCTTCTTCCCAGCACGTATCCGGGATGAGAATGCGGTGATACGGGTATGGGGTATTGGCATTCTGGAACGATTTCCAGCCTGGGCCGGGAATATATTTGCTTTCGTCGTCTTTATTGCAGAGTCCGCATTTACCTGGCTCGGGATATTTAAGGGCAACTTGCCACGGGCTTCTTGCGGTTTTTACCTGCGTTCTTGTGCCTCCGCTTAGGGTCGTAAGACCCCTGCCAAGCTCAATGATTTCTCCTGCCATACTTCAACCCCTTTCATATTTTGATTTGGTTTATGCTGACCGCAATATAAACGATCTTAAAAAGGTTGTCAAATGACCATGTATGGTGCAAAAGAAAAGGCCCGACCTTGGTGGGGTCGGGCCGAACGAGAATCGCTTCTCTGGTTTGCGAACTCTATTTCTCTGCGAGGAACTTGGCTAAGAGTTCCTCGTGGAACTTCAGAATCGCTTCGCGGTCCGTGAGGAGATTCAAGAGTGTGGCATGATCGGTTGCGTTCCCTGCGGCGAGCATATTGCCGCAATTCTCGGGTGTCGCTCTACGTCCAAGCTGGTCGGTCACAATGCCACCGGCTTCTTCGATAATAAGCCATGCTGGCCAGTTGTCCCATGGCTGATTTTCCACGGAGACAAAAGCGCTTGCTCTGCCCATGGCGACAGATGTCGCGGCGACGCATGTTGAGAAACTTGATCTTGTCGTCACCTTACCGATGAGATGAGCGATTTGGAGCCTCGGAAACTTTTTGGACGACCCTTCGAGCATAACGACAATCCTCTCCAGTTTGCCTTCGCGCGCCGTACGCAGCCGTTCGTATTCATTATGTTCATCGCACCAGATCCACGCGCCCTTGCCGCGTTCGGCAAAGAAGAATCCGCCTCCGCGGCATTCTTCGTCTGCTGGCCGGAATATGGCGGCAAAGAGAATTTCGTCTCTAAGCCGCAGGGAAACCATGGCGCCGAAAGAAAGCGTTCCCATCCTTCGGTTGCCGGTACCGTCGAGTCCGTCGATAGTCCATTGGCGCTGGTTCTTGCGTGCAAGAATTCTGCGCATTTCCTCTTCGCTTTTTTGGTCTTCCTCGCCGATTGTGAAATCTTCCGGGAAATGTTTGGAAATCAAAGCTCGCAGTTCTCGCAAGGTTTGGTTATCCAGGTCCCCAACGGGAGTTCCATCATGTTTGGAGACTATTTTGTCGCCCACCGAAGTATGGTTCGTGCCGATGTAGGCAGGCGTTAGTTTCACAAAGAGTCGTCGCAGTTCTTTCTTCGCGAACGTTTCGCAATCAATCTCATCGAATGATCCGCCGTAGTCAACAAGGCTCACAACACCCCTCCTTAAGATATATAGTGCTCCAGGCAATATAAACGACTTCAAAAAATTTGTCAAATGGTTCGCATGCTGGTATTTTTAAACAATGAACAACCCGCGCGTGAGCATTTTGATGGCCACCTGGAATCGGGCGCCGATGATCGGCCGCACGATTGAGTCTGTGCGCGAACAGAGTTTTAAAGATTGGGAATTGATTATTGCCGACGACGGTTCGACCGACAACACGCCGCAAGTTGTGCGCGATTGGCAAAAAAAAGAGCCGCGCATCACGTATGTTCGGAGTGAAATCAATCAGGGAATTTCTAAAAACTACAATAAAGGCCTGCGCCTCACTCGCGGAGAATATGTGGCCATGATTGACGACGACGACCCCTGGTGCGATAAAAACAAACTCAAAAAGCAAGTGGAGTTTTTGGACAAAAATAAGGATTATGTCGGTTGCGGCGGTGGAGTCGTCGTTGTTGATTCAAGCGGCAAGGAACTTTACCGCTATTTAAAGCCGCTTAAGGACGATGCGATAAGAAGCCGCATGCTTTTTTCTAACCCAATGGCCAACAGCACCACGCTTTGGAGGCGGAGCGTTGGCGAGCGGGTGGGTTGGTACGACGAGACCACGCGTTATTCCGGCGACCGCGATTTTTGGCTCAAGCTGGGACTTAGGGGCAAACTCTGCAATTTTCCGGAATATTTTTCTCACTACACGATGGGTGAATCCAACACCTCAATTGCCAAGATCCGCCCGCATCTCAAGGCATCGCTCATAATTATGAGGCGTTATAAAAAAGACTATCCGAATTACTTGCCGGCCCTAGCTCTGAACTGGCTCCAGTACCTTTACGCCTTCCTCCCGGTTTTTATCCGAAAGATTATTCACCGTTCGCTTGCGCGGCTGAAGCGGATGGTTGTAGGATAGACCGTATTTCTTCAAATACTGGTTCTCGGAGCGCAAAGAGCGTTCCGAAATAGACGGCAATTCCGGCGGTTACGGCAATTAATACGTGCCAACCGGCAAAGTTCATCGAGAGTATGGCGACGGCCATAACCGCCGAAGCAAAAAATACTTTTTTGAGATGCGGCAAGACAACGAAGTTGTTCAAGCGCCTTGCCGTCCAGTGCAAGTAAATGTTGCTTAGAATTTGAGCCGCAAGAGTTGCGAATGCCGAGCCGACGATGCCAAATTTCGGTATCAGGATGAAATCTAGGACGACATTCAAAATTCCTCCGATGGCGGAGTAAATCATCAATTTTTTCTGACGGTTGTAGGCAAAAACCATTCCACTCAAGATGGCAACCGGAAAATCTATGAGCATAGTGATGCCCAGAACCTGGAAAGACGACACGGCGTCGGCATATCCTGAGCCGAAAACGAAGTTTATAATTCCTTTCCCTAGAATCACGCTTCCCAATGCCATTGGAATGGCGGCGAGATAAACAAAACTCAAAACTCTTTCCACTGCCAAACTCACTTTCTTGTCGTCTTTTCCGGCGAGGCGCGCTAATGTTGGGAAAAGACTGGTTGAAAGCACTGCGGGCAAAACATAGAGCAGCTGAACAATCCTTTGTCCCACAGAGTAGAGGCCAACATCCTGCGCGGATCGCAGCCAGCCGATGATCAGTATGTCTGTGTTGATCATCAAAGCTCCCAGCGCGCCGGAGATGGCGAAAGGCCAGGCCGAGGTGAGGATACTCTTAGCCCAGGCCGAAGAATAATTCGAGAAGATTCCGGAGAAATGTTTGCGGAGAACGAAAATTGTCGCGGCGAGCCCGACTCCGGTTCCCAAGGCGTAAGAAAGCGTGAAAAGCGCGACTTTAGGAGAAAATTTTAGGAAAATAAAACCAAGGACAACGATTGCGGCGTTTGTGGTCATGTAGAGCATCGCTTCCCACTCCATTTTTTCCATCGCGCGTATTAAGTAGAAACCGAAATCGCGGAAGGTATCGAAGATCAGAATGAAAACAACGATTGGCAGTATCGCCTTGACCCCCGCGACAGCGGTAAGTTGGGGAGCGGTGAAGATGACGACAACAACTCCGAATGCGAGCAGTATCAACTTCAGAAAGAAAGAAGTCGAGAGAATTTCTTTTTGGGCGGTGGCGTTGTCCCGGGATTTTGCGGTTTCCCGGACCAGGATTGGGCTGATGCCTATGTCGGTGAATACAGTTATGAAAGCGATGAGAGATATCGCGTAGGAAAAAACGCCCCACTCGGAGGCTCCAAGGACCCGCGCCGAATAGATGATGATTATCGAGCGCAGGAGTCGGCCACCAAAGTTGGATACTGTCAGCCAAAAAACGTTTTTGGCCACCGTCTGCTTCACGCCCGTGTTATGGAACAGTAAACCCTTGATTTTTTCCCACATTGCTTTTATTGTCTTGATAAGCGGAGTTAATGCCAATTTAACATTTTTTGAGGCATAAGACCATGAAAACCAAGGAAAATAACAAACAAAAGAAAAGGGGCAGGACCGTGGTTGCGGTGAGCGGTGGTTTTGACCCGGTCCACATCGGCCACGTGCGTCTTTTTCGTGAAGCAAAGAAACTCGGCGACGAGCTGGTGGTGATCTTGAATAACGATAACTGGCTCAAAAATAAGAAAGGCTATGTGTTTATGCCCGATTATGAGCGCAAAGAACTTATTGAAGCTTTGGCTGATGTTGACCGCGTGGTTTTGACTGGTCATCCGGAGAACCCGCTTGACATGAGCGTTTGTGCCGAACTTGCGGCGTTGAAGCCGAATATTTTTGCGAACGGCGGCGACCGGAACAAAAAAGACGCCCAAAAGATGTCGTCTTCACTCAACCCCGAGCAGGATCTGTGTAGGCGGCTTGGAATTCAGATGGTTTTCAATGTCGGCGCGGGTGGGAAAGTCCAGTCCAGCTCCTGGCTTTTAGATAAATACAAGCAGTTCGTTGGGCGTTTTACTAATCTCAAGAGAGAGTCTTAGCAGCCAGCCCTAGAGCGCGGCTACTGTTTTTTGGATCCCCTCGGCCAATTTTATTTTCGGCTTCCACCCCAGAATTCTTCTCGCGCGGCGGGCATCGATGGCGATTTGGTAAACTTCGCCCTTGCGATAGGGAGCATAGATCGGCTTTTCCTCGAAACCGGTTGCTTTGGCTACTTCATCGAATATCATCCGGTCCGTTATTAATTTTCCCCAGCCGAGATTAATAATTTCATTTTTTCCGCGACGGAGAACAATTTTGTTTGCCCTTATGATGTCATCAACATAAGTGTAATCACGCGCCTTGCTGCCGTCGCCGAAAATGGTGGGTCTCCTGCCAGCTTTCATTAGTCCGCCGAAGATTGCCACCACTCCGGCCTCGCCCTTGGGGTTTTGACGCGGGCCGTAGACGTTGGGGTAACGGAAGATGAGGTAGTTAAAGTTATACTGCCTGGCGTAAAATTTAATGACGTCTTCGCCGAGCGCCTTGGAAAGGCCGTAAGGGGAGAGCGGCGTTCTGGGCGTGGTTTCATCAGCCGGAATTTTTTTGGGCTCGCCGTAGATAGCTCCGCCAGTCGAAGCGAAAATAAATTTTTTCTTACCCCGGCCATGCTCGCCTAGGGCAAGAAGGACGTTTGTTGTGCCCAGTACATTGGTTTCTAGAGTGGGCAGGGGAAGGCGGAGAGATTTAACGGGTTCGGCGATGGCAGCATGGTGGCTCACGACTTCCGGCCGCTCGCGCTTAAAAACCTTCTCCATTAGCGGCAGATTCCTGATATCCGCTTTATAAAAGCGAGCTTTCGGATTCACGTTTTTCCGTAAGCCGGTGAGCAAATTGTCGATAATGACAACTTTGTGCCCTGCCTTGATATAAGCATCTGAGACGTGAGATGCTATAAATCCCGCGCCGCCCGTGACGATTATTTTCATTTTGGTGTTACAAACAAAGTTTTTATGGTTTTTAAAACTATCGCAAAGTCCAGTATCGGCGACCGATTCTTTATGTAATAAATATCATACTGCAGTTTTTCGACTACGTCTTCGTGGGATGTATCGGAGCGATGATGGATTTGCGCCCAGCCGGTTACGCCGGGTTTCACGAGAAGCCTTACTTCATAGTAAGGTATTTTCTCCTTTAAAACCCTAACAAATTCCGGACGCTCCGGACGGGGGCCAACAAAGGATAGCTCCCCCTTGATGATATTTAAAAGCTGCGGCAACTCGTCAAGATGGGTGTAGCGGAGAAAGCGACCAAAGGCCGTTGCCCTTTTGTCGCCTGGCGCAGACCACCGGGCAACGCCCACTTCGACATTTTGAGGCATGGTGCGGAACTTGTAGAAGACGAATTCTTTGCCGTGCTGCCCAACACGCGCCTGTTTATAGATGACCGGACCGGGCGAGGTTAGTTTGATAACTATGGCCATAAAAAGTTCAAATGGCGAAAGCAGTATTTGCAGAAGCAGCGCAAAGAAAAATTCCCAGGCCCGTTTTAGCGGATCATAAAATTTTTGTTGTCCGGTCAGATTTTCCAGAAACCAACTTTCCTCAAGCTCGCCAAGCGGCACTTTGCGGGCAATGATTTCGTAGAAACTTGGAACATCGCGAATCTCCACCCCGTAATTTAAAAATTCGTACAGCATGCGCGTCAGCCTGTCGTCGTTTTTCAATTTCCGTGGCACGACGACGAGCGTGATGTTTTTCAAGAAAACCAGTTCCCGGAGTTTTTGGGGATGAGCAACGGCTTCTTCCTCCGACAGCCTGGCCCTCAACTCATATCCCAATTGGTTGATCCATGTCGGTGCCGATGACGCAATACCCTCGATGGCGCCGGCGGAATTACCAATTAAGAGAACCTTATTTGGCGCTTCTCCAGAAGAAATCAGATGGTTGAACTGTCGTCGCCATAACATTTCTAACAGGGAAAAAACAGCCATGAAAATGAACAAATTAGTTTTTGGAGTAATGGTAAAAACGGGTAGGAGATAAAAGAAAAATACGGCGATAACCACGTTCACAAAAATCGCAAGCCAGAGAGTTTTTATGAATTCTAAACTGTTACGCAGGCGGCGCAGGTCGTAAAGGCCGGCAATGTAGAAGATGACGAGCCAGATGGGGAAGATGATTGTGAAGGGCAGTAGATGACGATCGACAAATTGGTTGTAAAACTCACTGCCGTAGCGGATCAAAAGTGTGGCAAAAAGCGCGAGGTATAGCGCGATGATGTCGCCAAGAAAAAGCGCGGAAACTTTTATTTTATTGGCTGATTTCATTTTTCAACTGGTTGGAGAAATTGGTGATTTTATTCTCTATTTTTTTGGCTTCAGTATCAAGCTTGAGCAATCTTGCCACAACGATTCCGGATTGCGCGAGCTTATAGGTCAGGAATGCGGCGCCAAGGAAGATTGCAAGAAGAACTAAGATAGTCACCGAGGCAATGGTCCACTCCCGGATTTTGTTCAGCGGACTGTATTTTAGCACGTTGCCACCCCCAGTCAATCTTATATCGGTAGATGTTTTACTCGAAGGTTTTTTAAAGAAAAGCATAGATAGATAATTTGTGCCGTAACGTATCCCCATTGTAAAGACGCCTTCTTTTGCCAATCTTCTTCCGGAGGCGTAAATAGGCAAGCTGTAGGTGAATTTGACTTTGCCGATTTTGTTCACCCGCATAGCGATATCCGCATCCTCGCCGTAAAATTCAATACTTGTATCGTAGCCGCCAACGGCTTCAAGCGCGCTTCGTCTTACAACATAGTTGCCGCCTTGAAGCATAGCCCCGACCCCAAACACGAAACGGACAACTAAATATGTTAGGTAAGAAATTGGATAGAAAATATTTTTAACGAGAAAATTTATTCCCCGCGGCAAATCATAATAAATGAATGGGCCGCTTAGGGCGAGGAGTTTCGGATCTCGGGAGAACTCTCCGAAAACTTTTCTAATCCAGCCCGGCGCGAGCATCGTGTCGGCATCAACGTTGGCTATCAAGTCGCCCGTCGAGGCGAGAAATCCTGCTCGACGCGCCCAGACTATTCCCTTGCGTGGTTCGTCAACAACCTTCACGCCCGGATACTTTTGGGCAATTTCTTTTGTGCGGTCGCTCGAGGCGTTATTGACCACAATGATTTCCGCGTCGTAGTTTGTGCCACGGAGTTCTTTTAAAATTGATTCCAGGCACTTGCCGATATAAGCTTCTTCGTTGTGAGCCGGAATGACAAAGCTTAGCTTCATGTAAGTTTATAGTTATTTTAATACACTATAATCCTTTATTATCTTTTGGTAAATTTTCTCCCATTCTTTGGCAGTCTCCGGCGCAGAAAACTTACCGGCGAACATTCGCGCCCCTAGCCCTAGTTTTTTCCTTAGCTCCGGATTTTTGAAAAGGTAGATAATCTTTTTGGCGAGTGTTCCGTGATCACCTGGTTCAACAAGGAAGCCACTGTTCTTTTTCACATATTCCATGGGACCACCGGCCTTCACGGCCACTGCCGGGAGGCCGCAAGCCATCGCTTGCATCAAGACCATGCTTTGTGTGTCCGTGGTAGAGGCGATCACAAAAATTTTCGAAGCATTGTAGACCTCGGCAAGCTTAGGCTTGTCCAAAAATCCCATAAAAACAACATTTTTTTCTATGCCTAAGGTGGCAGAAAGTTTTTTGAGATCGTTTTCGACCGCGCCGCTGCCGGCAAGTAGTAATTGCACATCCGGGATTTTTTGTTTGACGAGGGCTGTAGCGCGGAGAATCACATCGATGTTGCGTTCACTGGCTAAGCGACCGGCGTGGATGATCGTGTGTTCCGGACACCCCAGTCTTTTACGCAGCCAGTTTTTGTTAGGAAGGGGAGCGAAAAGTTTTGTGTCTATTGGGTTCGAGATAACATGGCCCTCCTTTTTGAATCCGTGGAATTGCATATCTTCGATTGCCATGCGTGAGGGCGCCGTGACGAGCAGGCATTTGTTATAAAACCAGATTACATAGCGCTGGATAAGACCCACAAGTTTTTTGCTGTGAAATGGAACGTATGGCAAAAACATGGCTTCGTTAAGCGTGGTGTGATTTGTGCCAACAATTGGTTTTTTTAGTTTGCGGGCAGCAATCAGTCCCTCAACACCGGCCCCAAAAAAAAGGTGAACGTGAATGATGTCGGGGTTAAACTTTCGCACGCGGTGTGAGTGCCAAGGCATGGGAATCACTCCCCGTCCTTGCCCGGTGCCGCTCGTGGCATGGAACGACGGTAGACGAACAACACTCACGCGCTCTCCAAGATTAATCTCTCCTTCGGGTAATCCCACAATTGCAAAATCTTTTTTCGAATAACGCGGAACGTAAAATTCTACGTAATGTCCCCGCTTCCCAAGTTCCTTGGCGGTTGTCATAATCGAATCGGCCAAGCCAGAGAGTTCCGGATAAAAGTTGTCGGAAAACATTGCGATGCGCATTTACGGTGTATCAATTTTGCCGGCAATATTTCTGGTATATTTTTTGTGGAGATAGGATAAGGCAACGAAAATTGCTAGCGCGAATATAATTACATAGCCGCCGTAATTAACATAGTGCACGATTTTCTCGTAGGCGGCGCCGAAATAATAACCTACAACAAGAAAAAAAAGTGAGCTTGGCGCGGTGATAATCAGGCTCCACCAGGTATATTTTTTTACGTCCATCCGCGTGGCGCCGGCCACAATCAATCCAGGGGTGGCCAAGAGCGGCGTGAGTTTAATGATAGCCAAGGACTTTCCGGCATGCCTTTCAATCAGTCCCTTTAGACGGGAGATTTTTTCGGGTGAGAGGCCGAAGTAGTGGCCGTAGCGCTTCACGAGCCGGTTGCTTCCCCAAAAACCCAGCGCATAGTAGATAATATCAGGAATGAGATTGCCCAAAACGGAAAGCAAAAACACGAACCAGAGATTGAAGTATCCTAAGGCAGCGGCAAATGCGCCGGCAGCGGTGACCACCGGCCCCTCAATGAGCATGGCTAAAAACATTAAAAAATAGCCGTGGCTTAAAACCAACTGGGCCGCCTGATTGAGTTCGGCTGATTGCATTTGGTTTAATTTTAACTCGTTTTCTTTGTCTTGCCATCTGGGAGCCTGGTGCTGGCAGGATGAGATATAATTAGGAAGATGCTAAATTTGACGAGAGAGCACAGGGGTTTTTGGAATCAGCAAAAGAAAAGATCGCTTTATCTCGGCGTTTTGCTTTTAATGCTGAGTTTGGCAGTGCAGATCGGGGCAGGGCGCTATTCGGCGCGAGTCTCGGCATCGGCAAATTTTGCCGGCGATCTTTTTTTGGACAACCTGCCAGTTGTCAATTTGGATTTAATTATCGTTTTGGGTGCTCTCATTTTTTGGTCCATTGTTTTTGTTCTTTTGTCTCTTCGGCCGCGTTATCTGCTTTTGGGCCTCAAGGCCATCGCACTGTTCGTTATCTTCCGCGCGTTCTTCATCAGCCTCACACATCTGGGAATTTATCCGCGCCAGATCACGATTGATGGCGGTGATGCCGGTTACCGGCTCTACAAGCTCTTCACGTTTCAGGGAAATTTCTTTTTCTCGGGGCACACCGGCTTTCCTTTTCTTATTGCTCTGATTTTTTGGCGGGAAAGATTGTTGCGGCGGATTTTTATTTTGGCGACTTTCTTTTTTGCGATGAGCGTTCTTCTGGCGCACGTTCATTATTCCATAGACGTTTTTGCCGCGCCTTTTATCACCTACGGCATATTTAAGATTACGGAGAAACTTTTTCCGCGCGACAGGATGGTGCTTGAGGGAGCGACTTAATCATTTTAATTGCGACTTCGCAAACAACTTGACTATATTGCAGTTGTTTTGATATACTCTTACTCATGGATTACGAGCTAGAACCTGTTTCTGGGTCCCAAGAAAAAGAACCACTTCCTGGTTCTCGGAAGTCAAACCAAACCGGGAGCGACTATGTTTTGCCGGCGAGTATTCTTGTCGCCGGACTGATGATTTCGGCATCAATACTCTACGCCATAAAGGGGCCAGCGGGAGGCGGGGGAGCTCCTTTGTCGGCCGGGAATGGCGGGGACAGTCAGCTTGCCGCCGCAGCGGTGAATGTGGGCGGAGATTTTTTGAAGCTTACCTCGCGCGACGTTATTATGGGCGATCCCAAGGCACCGGTCACACTCATTGAATACGGGGATTATCAATGTCCTTTTTGTGGCCGCTTTTTCACACAAATCGAGCCGCAGCTCCGGGAAAATTACATAAAAAACGGGAAAGTTAGAATGGTATTCAGGAACCTCCAGTTTTTAGGTCCGGAATCAACAAAAGCCGCCGAGGCGGCGGAGTGTGCCAATGATCAGAATAAATTCTGGGCTTATCACGATGCTCTCTATACAGCGGAAATTGCCGATGGTCGTGAGAATAACGGCAACCTTGCGCGGAACTTGTTCGTTCAGTTGGCAGGAAATCTGAAGTTGGACATGAAAGCTTTCGCGTCTTGCCTTGACGGCAATAAGTACGAAAAGCGGATCGCGCAAGATACATCCGCTGCTCAAGCGGCTGGCGCGAATTCCACACCAACGAGCTTTGTGAATGGTCAGAAAATTCAGGGCGCTTTGCCCTACGCTCAGTTTGCTGCGGCAATCGACGCGGCGCTAAAGTCGAAATAAAAAAATCAACACACATATGGACAATAACCAATTTGCTCCGCGCGTGATGCACAAAGCAGGAGATGCTGATGGCTGTGCGGGCAACTGGCAGTGTTCGGGTTGCAACGCGGCGATTACGGAGCTCCCGTTTAAGCCGCGGCCGAATTCTGACCCGAGCAAGAACACCCTCCTCTGTCGCGAGTGCTTCAAGGCGAAAAAGGGGTCAAGGTAGAGCGAGATACACTTTTGCGTCCCCATTATTTTTTCTGTTTCCCTTGACAGTAACACCGTAAGGGGTTAAACTCCTAGCAGGACACTTTCTTTTAGAGGAGTTTGGTATGGCCAGCAGTGCGGTTGGCGGTTTGAGCAAGAAGCAATTTGAGGCAGCCGAGGGTCACGGGGCGCATCGATTTTATTCGGGGGAAATTGCCAGACTGGCAAAGTTGCTTGATCTTGAGGATGCAACACTACTTATTTTTGCCTATCATGCTTTTCCGGATGAGCTGACCCGAGATTTGAATGTGATCGAGAAAGGAGTCAACCGCCGTAATCATTCTGCGGTAAATGAACTTCTGCGGTGGTACAACGTGAAAACCCTTGACTTGGCTGCCAACGTTAAAGGAGAGAAAAGCGGTCTTCTGCCGAAAAGGGAACTACAGATTTTCAAAATGGTTTAAAACAGCGAGGCAGCTTCCAGACAAGCTGCCTTTCACATTTGACCTGAAGGACAGACAAAATTAAAATGAAATGGCAATGGCAGCCAACTGGACACAATTAGTTCTCGGAGTTTGGCTCATGATTTCCCCGTGGCTCCTGGGTTTTTCGAGCATCTCGCTCATGAAGTGGAGTAATTTGCTCACCGGTCTTATGCTGGTTCTGGTGAACGTTTGGATAATTTTCGGAGAGAAAAAGGTCGGGAAGTAAAGTTGTAGTGCAATAATTATAACTTTTTATGTCAGTTAAAATTTACACTACCCCCACTTGTATTTACTGCAAGATGGCCAAGGAGTTTTTCAAAAAAAATAATGTAAGTTACGAGGAATTTAATGTTGCCGAAGACGAGAGGGCCCGCGAGGAGATGATCAATAAGTCCCATCAGCTTGGAGTTCCCGTGATTGAGATTAACGGCGAGATTATGGTTGGCTTCGATCGGAATTCGCTCGCAAAAGCATTGGGGATTAAATAGACAAGAATCCGACTTGATTAAATAAAGGGACACACAGTTCGCGTGCCCCCTTTGTTTTATTGACCAACTTGCACACAAAAGATAAAATTTTAATTATGTACGATCTAGTTATAGTTGGCGGTGGTCCCGGCGGTGTTGCTGCCGGTGTTTATGCCGCCCGCAAAAAAATAAAAACGCTTTTAATAACCGACAGCTTCGGCGGGCAGTCTTTGGTTTCGGCGGACGTCAGGAACTGGATTGGCACAAAGTCCATTGGTGGTTTCGATTTGGGCAAAATGCTTGAAGACCACCTCCGCGATCAGGAAGATATAGATGTTATTGACAACGACCTTGTAACCAAAGTGGGAAAAAGCGACGGTGGATTTAAACTTAGAACTCAAAACGGGCAAACGCACGAGACGAGATACTTGCTTCTGGCCTCCGGCAGTAGGCGAAAAAAATTGGGCGTTCCGGGCGAAAAAGAATTTGACGGCAAGGGCGTGGCTTATTGCTCAACCTGCGACGCCCCGGTGTTCAAAAATAAAGTTGTGGCGGTTGTTGGTGGCGGCAATGCCGGTCTCGAAGCCGTTATTGATCTTTTGTCATATGCCTCAAAAATTTATTTGATTGTGCGCTCTGATTCAACAAGGGGCGATCCGGTCACTCAAGAGAAAATTAAAAACAGCCCCAAAGTCGAAATCATTTATAAAGCTTTAACGCGGGAGATTATTGGTAATCAGTTTGTTGCCGGCCTCAAGTATAAAGACGCGAAAGGAGAAATTAAAGAGTTGAAGCTGGACGGCGTTTTCGTTGAGATCGGCTCTGTGCCGAATTCTGAAATAGCGAAAGACTTGGTGCAGCTCAATCAACTTGGTGAAATCATCGTTGATCACAAAACCCAGCAGACCTCCAATCCGGGCATCTGGGCCGTGGGCGACTTGAGCGACGTGCTCTACAAACAAAACAATGTTTCCGCTGGCGATGCCGTGAAGGCAGTTCTAAATATCTATGAAAAAATTCACAAGGGATAACAACGGTTTTTCCGCAATATGGATTAGTCTTGCTGTGCTTGTGGCTACCGGCATCGGCGCATATTTTTTGGTTGCCAGAAAACCGGCCACTGTAAATAATGAAAATATCGCACCTGCGGCCACGCCTCCGGTTGTCGAGCCCAAGGCGCCCATTGCCGAGCCCCCCGCCCCAACGTCAGAATCCGCAACTTCTTCTACTACAAAACCTGCCGCGACTGTCAATTTTCAGTCTCCCTATCCGGTTTCTTGGGAAGACGGCGGTGCAAGTTTTTCACTGACCGGTGTTGCTTTAGGGTACACGCCGGCGCAGGCCGATCCCAACCTAAGGCCCCCCACCCACTCGCGACTTCTTAATCTCCAGGCGACAAGCAGCGGCGGATACTATCAAATTGGTGTGAATGTTTACGCGCTAACTCTCAAACTGAAAATCACAACCGCTGTTTCTTATAGCAATACTAATTGTCTCGAACCGCAACTGAGGCGCGTGATTAACGAAGAAGGGGATCTGGCTCTGCCAAATACGAAACAATTCTCCTTTGCGAATGGATGTGTTGCGACGCCAGATACAACCACCAATCAAGAAGTTTCTTTTGTTGTGCCGGAGTCCGAGACGGAATTCACCGTTACTACGGGCGGCGCCTCGAATATTTTCTTTTCCGTGAAACTGACTCCGGACGGAAAGTTGAACGTGGAAAATATTTCAGCGGAGACGCGGGGCTAGAAAAATTGATTTGATTTTGTTTGCCACCTGCTATATATTGACGGCAGCCCCCGATCGGTAAACTAGTTTTACCCCAGGCTTTTTCTTTTAACGAGGGCAATTGACTTAAGAAAATTTCGTGCTATCGTGGGGGTAGTTATTTGCGGAGGGGGAAATGAACAGAAAGAATTTTTTCGATCTTTTGAAAAATCGCATGGGGGTAGGAGAGTTAAACTACATTCAGATTGCCTATTGGCTTGCCAAAGAAGCGCATCGGTTGCAGCGCCGCGATACTGGTGAAAGGTATTTTGAGCATTGCCGCCAGGTGGCACTTATCCTCGTTAAGGAAAAGGGAATTTTCGATTACCGCGTGATAGTGTCGGCGCTTCTCCACGACGTCTTGGAAGATTCTTTTGTGCCGCCCGAGGTACTCCTCGCAATTTTTGGAGCCGAAATATACGAGTGGCTGCAGTTCCTTTCGAAAAGTGTTCCGGTGCGCGATCTCGTGCACGGAAAAATATCTCTCCGCGCCAAGAAAAGCACCGACGAGTATTTTGCGGGGATTCGCAACGGCCCGCATCCTCTGCGGATGGTAAAATTGGCCGATCGGATTCATAATTTTCGGTCTTTTGGCTGCTGGAGACGAGCGAGAAAGAAAAAGTACGTCACCGAAACAAAAAAATATCTTCTGCCGATTGCTCTAGAAACCGATGCCGGTTTCGCAGCCGAAATTCGAAAATTCATCCACAAATAGAAAAATTCGCATTCTTATAGACGTCGTTAGAACGGCACCAGTGGGTGCCGTTTAGTTTTCTTATTTTTTGCTTGACTTTGCCGTTCTCTATCTTAAGCTGATGGCAGTATAAGTTTTATTTCGCGGAGGGAGGTTGTGATGAGCATAAAAGGCGACATTCGACACATCGCCGCGTTTGGCGCCGATTGGGTGAAGGCCGTAGGGATGCAGTCGGCACGGCGCGCCCTCTTTCAAAATATATGCTGGTTCTTGAGGGCATTGAACTCGGTCAGCCGTTAGATCGTTTACCCATCGTCAATCGTCAAGGAGTTTTTGACGGCCTCGAAAAGTTCTTCAAAAATCTCGAAATTATTCTCATTGGAGATTTGAATTCTCTCAGCGTGCAACTACAAGGTGACACGTTTTAGTATCGGCGGGGCGTTCCGTCGGGGCGCCTCTTTTTGCCGTTTGGACCACTAGCAATCCCTTGACATGATTGCTAGTGGGGTCTATAATGGACTGTAAACATAGCCAATGAATTTCCAACCGTTATCCAACCACGTTTTTATTGAGCCCCTAGAGGAAGAGAAAACCACCAAGTCGGGCATTGTTTTGCCGGACACGGCCGAAAAAGAAAAGCCCGTCCGCGGCAAGGTGCTTGCTGTTGGCCCGGGCAAGTTAAACGAAAAAGGCGACCGAGTTCCGATGTCCGTAAAAGTCGGCGACATCGTTCTCTTCAAGAAATACGGTCCCGACGAAATCGAACTTGACAGCAAGAAGTATCTCGTTGGCGACGAAGACGATATTTTAGCAATTGTTCAATAAATGGCCAAACAACTTTTATTCAATGAAGCAGCGAGAGCTGCTATCAAAAAAGGCATTGATAAGCTTGCCGAGGCAGTCAGAATGACACTCGGTCCGCGCGGCCGGGCAGTTGTGATCGAGAAGGGCTACGGCGCGCCGCAAGTTACATTTGATGGCGTAACCGTTGCCAAAGAGATTGAGCTGGAGGACAAATGGGAGAATTTGGGCGCGGAATTTATCAAGCAGGCCGCCGACAAGACCAACGATAACGTTGGCGACGGGACAACGACCTCCGTGGTTTTAGCGCAGGCCATGATCGATGAAGGAGAAAAAGCGATCCGCGAGAAAGGATTTAACGTTATTCAGCTGTCCGAAGAGTTGAGAAAATCCAGCAACACCGTGATTAAAGCGCTTGAATCTCAGCGCGAGTTGATAGAAGATGCCAAAAAAATTAAAGAGGTAGCAACACTTTCCGCGAAAGATCAGGAAATTGGCGAGCTTATTGCCACGGTGATGGAGAAAATCGGCAAGGAAGGAGTTGTAACCATTGAAGATTCAAATACCATCGGCAATTCCTATGAAATGGTGGAAGGAATGCAATTTGATCGTGGCTATGTCTCTCCCTACATGGTTACGAATCAAGAAAGGATGGAGGCAGTTCTTGAAGATCCATATTTGCTTGTAACAGACAAAAAGATTTCCGCGATTGCCGAAATCCTCTCGCTTTTGGAGAAAATCGTGGCTAGCGGCAAGAAGGAGCTGGTGATTATTGCCGAAGAAATTGAAGGAGAGGCTTTGGCCACGCTTGTGGTGAACAAGCTCCGCGGTGTTTTCAACGTTCTTGCCGTTAAGGCCCCTGGATTTGGCGACAGGCGCAAAGAAATGTTGCAAGACATTGCCATCGTTACCGGCGCCAAATTCATTTCTGAAGATTTGGGCAAAAAACTGGAAAATATTGACATTGACGACCTCGGTCACGCCCACAAGGTTGTCGCCAACAAAGACAATACGACCGTTGTCGGCGGCAGGGGCGATAAAAAAGAAATTGAAGATCGCATAGCCCAAATCAAAACACAGATCAAAAAAATTGATTCTGATTTTGATAAGGAAAAATTGCAGGAACGTCTTGGGAAATTGGCGGGCGGAGTGGCTGTGATCAAAGTTGGCGCGCCGACGGAATCAGCTCAAAAAGAATTAAAACAACGAGTGGAAGACGCCGTAGCTGCGACGCGAGCGGCCATGGAGGAAGGGATTGTGCCCGGCGGCGGCATTGCCTTGTTCAATGTAGTAACCGGGGCAGAAAACGTGGAAAGAAAAGATATTCCAGTGGTCGTCGCTGCGTTATCAATCCTGCGGAGGGCATGTGAAGCTCCGCTAGTAGCCATTGTTTCAAACAGTGGCGAGTCGCAGTCAGGTATCATAAAAGAACTTTTCGCGCAAAAAGAAAAATCGAAAAACATCTGGCTCGGTTTCAACGCGGTGACAAACAAAATCGCAGACCTCAAAGACGCCGGCATCATTGATCCCCTGAAGGTCGTCAAAACTGCTTTTGTGAATGCTGTTTCCGTTGCCGCGAATTACCTTACAGTAGGCGCCGCTGTCACCAACATCCCAGAAAAGAAAGATAAAGGTCCAGGCATGCCGTCGATGGGCGAGGATTACTAACTATAAATAAAGTTTACGTCTCAGACAGATCCAAGTTTTAAATTTGAGGATAGAATAACTCCAGATCAAGAAATGAGGGCAGTAATTACCGCCCTCCAAATGACCGCTCAGACAGTTCCTTGGAGAAAGGCCTGACGAGGGGGCCTTAAGTTAATTGCGCTGGAAGAAGGCCGTCGATTTTGGAGCAAGAGATTTTGACGCTGTTTTTAGGAAAATGAGGACGTCGGCGAGGGGACAGTTCCCTATTTTTGAAGATGTAAGAAAATCTAATTTATCTCCCCTGGAGAGCAATTTTCGATAAATTTATCAGTAATAATTTTAGAGGAGCTAGGCCCACCCCGTAGAAAAAATAAGCGAGCCACGCGAAGCAACCCCGATTCGGGGTTGCTTTTTTCTTGAGAAAGAGCTATAATGGCGACAGCATTATTGAAGTTCAGAGAGGAGGTTGGTCATGAATCGGAAAACTTGCTTAGTATTGGCCCCGTCGCTTTTCTTCGCTTTAGCGGCTGTTCCCGTGTTTGGCCAAGCTCAAATAACGATTACGAGGCCACTCGAGGCCAAAAGTGCCGAACAAAACCTGACGCCGGAATCAGTGCCAGAGAAAGTTTTCAATGTTTTTCAAGCCAGCGTAGTGGGTGTTACTTTTTATGGATCGTTTGAGTCCAGCGCCAAGGAATACGGATTACCTTGGCTTGGCACGGCTTTCGTAGTAGGAGATCGTCGCCTCATTTCCAACTTGCACAACGCCTACCCATTCCCAGATTTCAAAGGGTTTAGAGAGTGGTGGAAAAAGATGGAGCGAGAAGGGAAGTTGAAAGGAATAATCAGTAACCTGCGCATCGAAATTGTTTACGGACCAGAGAGATACCCCGCCAAGATTTTGGACTATGATATCGGGAAAGATTTGATTCTGCTGCAGGTTTTTGATTTGCCTTGGAGTAAATTTGTCGGTCAACCGCTCTCGGTTAAAGAAGAGGACTTGTCGGACGATAGTTTGCTGGCGGATCCGAAGCGGCACTTATTCAGCTTCGGATATTCACCAAAAGTCCAATCAATGTTTGTCGAGCACGGGGGATTTTTGGAATATATCCCGCCCCAGGAAATTCTGCTGGGCGATGAGGAAATTCGCGAGGAAGTAAGCGGCGTTATAACAGACAAGGTCTCCGGTGGATTTTCCGAATCCCCTCTTCTTGATCGCGATGGTAGTTGCCGCGGCGTGGTTTTTGGGCAGTTAATTTCTCAACCCAAAACGGTTTTTATTCCTGCGGACCAGCTAGTAGAATTTTTGGAACGCAACGACATTAGCATTGTTAAATCTAATGATTAGTCATAATTATGCCGCCCCGGCCCCGTGCCGAGGCGGATTTTTTGTTACGCGGTGGAAGCTGGGACCAGTTCTGTGATAGAGTAAAATAAATCAGATGCATTCTCTAGACGATCTGCAATCTTACTCTCCCGATTTTCCTTCTGAGCAATGGTCCGAACGCGACCGTTTTTTGTTGGAGCCATTCGCCACGAATTTGGATGGTTTTATCTCCGTGCTCCGCAACCTTCCGCCCGAAGTTGTGGGAGCGCTCTGTTCGCGCGCGAGCCGCGCCCCAAAATCACTCTTGCGGGTTCTTCTAGACGAGTACATCTATCCGATCGTGAATGGCGAAAGCAAGGAATTGGCCGGAGAGCTCGAGACGACCATAGCCTTCCTCCGCGTCCACGGCTTTAAAAATATTTTGAACAATCAGCGCGCCCAGGCGTTTTACGCCAAATGGCTTTCCCAGTACGGCGACGATTCGATCGCGCAGATGACAGGAACCCATGTCGTCTTTTGGGGCGTCTCGCAGGTGGCCATGAAGTTTTTGGAAGACCGCCGTATCGGACTTGAGCCAATCGAGAAATCAACGCGCTACGTTAACTTCGGAAACAAAATTGACGGAAAATATTTATATTACACGCCGCGTCCGGATCTTGAAAAACTCGGCTTCCTCGGCGAATATCGCGCGACACTTGATCACCTTTTCGACACTTACGCCGCGCTCCAGCCGCGGCTTTTTGAATGGCTCAAGAAAAATTTTGAGGAAAAGGACGCGGTTCTCGAGAAGAAATCTTTTGACACGCTCCGCGGTCTTTTGCCCATGGCCACTCTTGGGCAAGTGGCCTTTCGCGGAAACGCACAGGCCCTTGAGTATTCGATTAACAAGCTTGCCGAGTATCCATTGGGAGAATTCCGTTGGATTGCCTCGGCGCTCAAAGTCGAGCTCGACAAGGAAATTCCATCGCTACTTCTTCGTATTTCAGATCCCAAATCTGGCGAATACCAACATTATCTTTCGGCTATCAGACCGAAGGTGCGTGAGTTTATCGAAGGAAGAAAAGATCGAGAACTTTTTGGCGCTGATTTTAGGCGGGTTTCCAAACCCCAGGTGCGGCTTGTTGAATATGATTCGGATTCGGAAAAAAAGATCATTGCGGCAATTCTTTTCCCCCTGCTTCACAAAAGTTGGAATGAAATCTTGGAAATCGTTGACGAACTTGCACTGGAAGAAAGAGAGGAGATTATCTCGCTTTACCCGAAATACCGGACTGCCCGCTGGTACAAGGTTGGGCGAGCTTTTGAGAATGCCTATCTTCGTTTTGAAATTGTGATGAACGTCGGTGCCTACCGCGATTTACACCGCCACCGGATGATGACGCAGGAACGCCAGCTTTTTTCGACTCACCACGGCTATGATGTTCCGGGGGAGTTGGAAGAAGCCAAACTCCTCGACGAGTTTGTCGAACCCCTCGAGCGTGCTCGCACTCTCTTCGATAAAATTGAGCCGTATGACGAGGAGCTCGCGCAGTACGTTGTGCCCCTGGCTTACCGGATGCGTTTTTACCAATGGCAGAATTTCCGCCAATTTTTCTGGGAATCGGAACTGCGCACAATTTCACAGGGCCATCCCGACTATCGCTTCATCGAGCAGGAAAAATACCGCTTGGCGAAAGAAAAGTTCCCGCTCATCACCAAGCATTTTCTGGTTGACATGAACCAGTATCCTTTCGCCCGCCGTGGCACGGAAGAGAGAATTGCGGAAAAAGAAAAAAAGCTTGTCGAGGAGTTGCAGAAAAAGCGTAATATCAGTTGAGCGTACGGCCACCTTTAACTTTTAAAAAACCGTGATACAATGAATGTAATGAACCCCCTAAATATCGTTGTTATTATCGTTGTCATTCTGGTCCTTTGGCTTGTCTTTGCCTACAACGGCCTGGTCCGTTCGCGTAACCGCGGGAAGGAAGCCTGGGCGGATATCGATGTCCAGCTCAAGCGCCGCTACGATTTGATCCCGAATTTGGTGGAGACGGTTAAGGGCTACGCCGCGCACGAAGCGCAGGTTTTTCAAAAAGTGACGGAGGCTCGCGCCCGGGCGATGGGCGCAAGCGGCGTGGCAAAAGCCGGTGCGGAAGATATGCTCTCTGGCGCCCTTAAATCCCTTTTCGCCGTTGCGGAAAATTACCCCCAACTCAAGGCCAATGAAAACTTCGGCAAACTTCAGGATGAGTTGACCGACACCGAAGACAAAATTCAGGCTGCCCGCCGCTTCTACAACGGCCAGGTGCGCGACCTCAACATCAAAATCGAAACCTTCCCGACAAATTTGATCGCCGGCGCGTTTGGTTTCCAAAAGATGGAATTTTTCGGCGACGGTAGCGACGTTGAGCGCGCGCCGGTGAAGGTGAAGTTTTGACCGCGAACACTACAAATCGCCAAAGAACCAGAAAAAACAATCGGCGCGAAGCACATTTTAATTTTGAGAGAGAAAAACTTAGTCGTATGAATCAGAAAAATATTACCATTTTTGTCCTACTCATTCTGGTGGGTTATTTAGCATATTATTTTGGCTCAAAACATTCTTCTGGTAATAATGAAAACTTGTTTGTTTGGGAACCGCCGCAAGATATTCTTATGAGTCCATCTACGAATATCACTGACTCTGCGACTTGCAGGTTCAAAAAATCGTTCAATACTTTTTTCGAGAAGAAGATAACGAATTCCGAACTTAATCCTCCGGAAAGAATTTATTACATTATCGGAGATGATAACGAAGCGGATACCGTAACTTTCGTTGATTTGAATACGGAGCATCCGAAAGTGAAAACCAACTCGGGTGAATCGGAACTCACCGTGCTCAATGATAATCCCGATACGATAACCTTGATTGACCTTGGTGGAATCAATGACCCAGCTCATGGCTTCAGCACGTATAAACTTTTCAAGAAAAAGGGCATTCTTATCTATTCTGGCGCGATTGATTACTTTACGATTATTGGTCCTATTACAGGAACTTTGGAAATGGGCTACTGCAATTAAGAGCCGCCATAAAACTTAACAGTGGCCAATCTTTACCAGTACCAAGAATCAAATGTCCGGCGCACTTGGGCTTTATTCACGGCATTCTTTTTCGTCGTCATCGCACTCGGCTGGATTTTTTCCTATGCCTTCCAGAGCAGAGGTATTTTGGTTTTCGCGGTCGGTTTCAGCACTTTGTCGGCAATCATAAGCTACTGGTATTCGGATAAGATTGCGCTAGCTATGGCGCGGGCCAGAGCCGTCGAGAAAAAAGACAGCCCGATTTTATACAACACAGTTCAAAATTTAACGATCGCTGCCGGCTTGCCGATGCCTAAGGTCTATCTCACGCCGGAGCGCCAGATTAACGCCTTTGCTACGGGCCGCGACCCGCAACATTCTGCAATCGCGGTGACGCAGGGCGCGCTTGATCGCCTCAACAAAACCGAACTTGAAGGCGTCTTGGCGCATGAGCTCTCGCACGTGGGCAACAGGGATACTTTGGTTGGAACTATGGCCGTGATTCTTGCCGGAGTCATTTCTCTTTTGGGCGATATGTTTTTGCGGTCTCTTTTCTGGGGTGGTTTCGGTGGTCGTAACGATCGCGACGATTCCGGCGAGATTTTTTTGATTTTAGGCATAGCGCTTTCCATTCTCGCGCCGATCGGGGCGATGCTCATCCAGCTTGCCATCTCGCGCCGCCGGGAGTCTTTAGCTGACGCCTCGGGAGTGCTTTTGACGCGCTATCCCAAAGGACTCATCTCGGCTTTGGAGAAAATCGGCGCCGACCAGACGCCGATGCTCTCCGCCAAAGATTCAACCGCTCATCTCTGGATAGACAATCCCTTCAAGGGCAAAAGCGTTTCCTGGTGGCACAAACTTTTTATGACACATCCGCCGATCGAGGAGCGGATAAAAGCATTGCGTAATACTTCGGCATGACTTATAAATTCGGCAAAACAGTAGTCGTTGCACTCGGCGGATCAATTATTTTTCCGGAAAAAATTGACGCGCAGTTCATCAAATTTTTTAAGAAATTCCTTGAAAAACACTTGCGGCGCGGTCGGCGCTTTGTGATTATCGTGGGTGGGGGACGGCTGGCCAGAATGTTTCAGGAGGCAGCCAACGCAGTTGTGCCAGTCACAGATGAAGACAAGGACTGGATTGGGATTCATTCCACGCGGCTCAATGCCCATCTTCTCCGCACCATTTTTAAAGATGTTGCCGATCCTGTAGTTTTTGACGCGCGCCACAAAATGAAGAAATTAAAATATCCCATTACGGTTGCTTCCGGCTGGAGGCCTGGCTGGTCAACTGATTATGTGGCGGTTGCTCTGGCGGCGGATTTTGGAATTCCGGAAGTGGTAGTTGCCGGCAGGCCGGCGTATGTTTATGACAAAGACCACGCGTTGCATCGTGACGCTAAACCCATCAAAGAAATCAGCTGGCCGCGTTATCGCAAAATGATCCCGAGGAAATGGGTTCCGGGAGCTCACGCGCCTGTTGATCCCGTAGCGGCGGCACTCGCGGAAAAACGCAAGATCAAAGCACTGATCGTCAACGGAAAAGATTTGAAGAATTTTGACAATCTCCTCCGGGGTAGAAATTTCTGCGGTTCTGTCATAGAATCCCGTTAGAGATTGACCGTCTATAGTTCTACGCTTATATCATGTAGACATAGGAATAAACGACTATTGTAGAATTCGCTGGCGATTTACGGAAACGCTGGTGTTTCCTATCTCTAACGGGGATAGAATAGCTTACGAACAAGGAGGGGTCGCATAGTGGCCTAGTGCGTCCGCTTGGAAAGCGGATATGCCGAAAGGTATCGCGAGTTCGAATCTCGCCCCCTCCGCATTGACAATTCGCTATCGGCGTGTTCCTATTGTATGAGGTCGTTTTGCGACCCGCAGGGCTCGCGCCGGAAGCGTTTTGAAAATTTGTTTTTAGTGTCAGCTCATAACTTCAATCTTTTGGTTGCGGAGAATCAGCATGCTCCTAAGGTTAGCGAGGAACTTCCGCTTCTCTGAATCAGCACCATTCACAAGCAGGTGTTTCGTGTAGGTTTTGATATCAATTCCATCCGAATCGATCTCGATCCTCGCTTTTCCGCCCGCGATACTCTGTAGTTCTTTGAACCGTTCGGCCTCGGCTTCGATCTGCATTCTCACGCCGAGCTCGTTCAATTGAATCTCGCCGAGGTGTTTCGATATTTCATTCATCAATTTTTCTTCGGTAAGATAGGAGTTTTTGCATTCCCGATTTTTCGTCCTGCTGCATCCATAATAGATGCAGCGGGTTGTCGTGCCGTCTTTCCTTTTGACGAATTTCTGCTCGGCTATTATGCCGGATCCGCAGAGTCCGCAAATTATCAATTTGATGAACAGGAATTCACCAGCTTCACGTCTCGTTTCTTCTCGTTTGAGCTGGAGCTGCGCTTTTTGGAAAAGCTCTTCCGATATGAGCGGCTGATGCTTTCCGCGATACCAGTTCCCACTTTTTTTTGGATATTCAAACACCCCATAATAAAATGGATTAGTGAGCATCCGATAGATGCCGGAAAGGGTAAGAAACTTATCTCCCCGAGTTGTAAATCTGAGGTCGTCCTTCAGCCAGTGATAGATTTTCCTGCCGCTCCATCTGTCACCAGCTTTTTTGAAAATCAACTTGACTGTCGCCGCACGCTTTTTGTCGAGGATCAGCTCACATCGCTTGTCCAATAGCTTCTGATTCAGATATCCGAGCGGTGCCATGCCCGGCCAAAGGCCGGTCTCGACGCGGGCGCGGAGGCCGCGCTGCACGTTCACACCGCGGTTATCATTTTCAAGCTTTGCCTGACTTCCTAAAATCATAAGGAGAAACTTCTCGTTCGGCGAATCCGTGAATGTCTGGCCATAAGTACGGATCTCAACAAGTTTTTTATCGTCCATGAGATCTACGAGTGTGCCGAGATCTCCGGCGTTGCGGCTCAAACGGTCCGTCGCCCAAGTAAGTATGGCGTTGAATTTTCCTGACTTTATTCCTTCGACCATCTTGTTGAAGACGGGTCGCTGGCCAGTCGCTTTTGCGGAGTAGCTTTCTTGCTTCGTTTCCACAATTTCGAGTTTTTCTTTCTCCGCAAGCTGCTTCATCTCCTTGATCTGCGAATCAATCGACAGCGCCTGCCGTTCCTCGGACTCACTGCTTTTTCTCGCATATAAACAGTATTTGACCTTTATGGGGAGCTGAACTTGCGGTTGGGTCGCAGCTCCGATCGACCCTTGGTTTATGTTTTTCATCAAGGACAAGGGTGCCGCCACGGCAAGGGAAGTCAAGCGTCCCGAGAGGCTTGGAAAGGCTCGCTAATTCGGAACAAATTTTCCAATCTCTTTTTCAATCGTTCCCCAAACAATTCTCTGCTTATCGAAATAAAGTGCTACAATAAAGGCATTCCCATCCCCCTCCCTTACCTCTTGTGACAATGAATAATCTCACGAAAGAATTTCTGAAGTTTCTTAAGGAGTACAAGGTTTTTTCTCTTGCCGTTGCATTCATCATGGGTGAGGCAACGTCGGGGTTGGTAAGTTCGCTGGTGAAAGATATTTTCCTACCAATCGTAGCACCGTTGCTTTCCATTGAATCATGGAAAACGGCGGTGCTCAGCGTCGGGCCAATCACGATCGCCTACGGAACGTTCGTCGCGGACATGATAAATTTCATAATCCTGGCCCTCCTTATTTTCCTTGTTGCGAGAAAATTCCTCCAAATGGAAAAGGAGGAGAAAAAATAAACATGTCATTTCTCTATACGCCCCGGCCGTTCAGCGAGGAAATCAAGCGCAATGCGATTGCTGAGCTTTTAGGCGACGCGATTCCCGATCGCGATTTTTATCTTTTGGTCGTGGGCGCGGTGGCATTCGCCCTCTGTGCTATCTTTACGGACAGCATCGCGGTACTCATCGCAAGCATGATCGTGGCACCCTTGGCATCTCCGATCCTTGCGCTTGGCCTTGGTATCACCGTCGGAGACGCGCGGCTTATGCTTCGTTCTTTGGGGATGCTCGTCGTATCTCTCGTCGCCGCAATCGCGCTTGCCTGGATCGGGACACTTCTTTTCGGATATGTGCGCGTCGATCCTGTTTTCATTTCATTTGGTGGAAATTTATACATCGCGACGCTCATCGCCCTTATTGCCGGAGCGATCGCCGCATACGGATTCGTCCGCTCAAAAGTCGGGAGCGCAATGACGGGTATCGGCATCGCGGTATCTCTTATGCCGCCGCTGGTCGCGACCGGAGTTGGCATCGCGGATATGGACTATGCATTCGCCACGCAGACATTCACAGTTTTCATTCTGAATGTTGTTGGAATTCTCGTAGCAAGCGCGATCGTCTTCGCGCTCTTTGGCATACAAAAAGAATATCGTGCGATACGCTCTGCGCAAAAGTGATATGAAACATCTTTTAAGGAACGCCGGTGCACTTATGGTTGGGCTTCTGCTCGTACTCCAACCACTGACCGTCTTCGGCCAGCTCACGATGCCAACCGCCGAAACGACCACGACAACCGCAACGGCTCCTGAGCCGACCAGTACGATTCCTGTTGTGGAAGAAGATACCACGCCTCCCGTCATCCTCTCGATCACCGCGATTTCTGTCGATCCGGCGCAAATGAATATCGTTTGGACGACGGATGAGCTTTCAAACGGCTGGGTGGAGTTCGGCCCGACCGCGCAGTACGGAACAATGACCTTAGAGAGCGGGCCGTCACTTGAGCATATCGCAACGCTTACAGGACTCGCTGCGGGTTCGGAATATCACTATCGGATCGCCTCCGTTGATGCGGCCGGCAACAAGACATATTCCGCCGACCAGACATTCGTTACCGCGCGGTCGCCGGTGTTCGTCGATGAAACGTCACCTGCCATCACGAGCGTGACAATCGCAAGTACCGCAACGTCGAGAATAACGTTTTCTGTGACGACGGACGAACTGGCAGCGATACGGATCGAATACGGCGCGACGGAGAATTACGGCTCGTCCACGCCGCCAAGCGAGGAATTCAGTTTGGCGCAGACCGTAATGCTTGCAAATCTTCAGCCGGGAGCGACGTATCACTACCGCGTGATCGCAAAGGACGAATCGGGAAATTCTATCGCTTCGTTTGATGATACATTCACGACCGATGCTCTTCCTGCCGTAGAAGTAGCGCCGCCGCCAAGCGAGGCAACTTCTTCAGAACCGACCGCCGTGCCGCTTGCGATTATCCAGCCGGAAGCAGTCAGCCTCGGCACGTCGACCGTAACGATCGCGTGGACTACAAATAAGGGAGCCGACGGACGTATCGATTACGGCTTTACGAACGCGTACGGTTCTAACGTTTCAACGACCACGCAGGCGCTTGCACACCAACTCACGCTCGCGGGGCTTTCGGCCGGGACTTCGTATGTATACAAGATAACCGCGCAAACGGCGGCGGGCGAGACTGCGATCGTGGGCGATCTTGAGTTCACGACCCTGCCACAGGTAGTCGCTCCTGCGGAATCCGTGCCCGTGCTTTCTGGAATCGCCGCGCAATCGGTCGGCACCTCGACCGCAACCATCATTTGGAATACCGACACGCTGGCTGATTCAACCGTGCGCTATGGAACGACGACCGCGTACGAAACAAGCATTGTGCATGATATGTTGCTCAAGAATAGCCATCAAATTTTTCTCACGGGTTTGATACCAAGTACGACGTACCATTTCCAGGTCGTTTCTGCCGATAAGCTGAAGAATATTGCTGTCTCGAAGGACTTTGCGTTTACTACCGCTCCGTCAAGTTCATCTACAGCGGTCTCGCCAACAGCTACGAGCACTATATCGATTGCGAGCACCAGCACGATTGCGGGAATTGTGACGAGTACAATAGGAATCGTTTCGAGCACGTTGGGAACAGCAACAACCACATTGCAACTTCCTACAAGCACTACGACGAGCACCGTCGCGGAACTCGAAACTATATTGAAAAATCTTGAGGAAGAAATCGCGAGCTCTTCGCAAATCGTGACAAGCACTGCGAATTCAATCGGCACACCAAACACGAAAATTCCTGCTGCGATCCGCCGCGCCATCCAAGCCGGCGGCGGAACTATTCCCAACCTTCCTCCGGCACCGGAAGTCGTAAAGACCGAAGGGTTGGACGGGCAGGTGGCGTTCCTTTGGAATACGTTTGACCCATCGGCGCATACGCTACAAGTGAGGATCGTCCGCAGCACAAGCGGCTCGCCCCTGCATGAAAATGACGGCATGGTCATATACCAGGGGCGAGCCGGAGCGTTCATCGACACCAACGTCATGAACAGCCAAACATACCATTACGCCATTTATACAATCGGCCAATTCCGCGGAATCTCGGAACCGCACCTCGTATCGGTCACGCCGACGGCAGGAAATGAACAGGTCAGTTTGGCAGCGATTCCGTCCGAAGTTCAGCTCACTCCGACATTTACTTTTGCGAACGATCTCTCGCTCGGCACGCAGGACCACGACGTGGAACACCTCCAGCTTCTCCTTGCGCAAGACGCGGCTACCTATCCGGAAGGCCTCATCACGGGCTACTTCGGCCCGCTTACGCAAAAGGCCCTCATGCAATTTCAGAAAAAGAACAATCTTCCGGTAACTGGCGTGGTGGATGCGCCGACCCGCGCCACGCTTCACGAAGCTTCCACCGCACTCTCCGTCGTCCAACCGTCTTCTTTTTCCCGCGACCTTTCTTTGAACAACCAGGGTTCCGACGTGACAGCGCTTCAAGTGTTCTTAAATGATGAAGGATATTACCCCGAGGCGCTTTTCAGCGGATACTTCGGTCCATTGACCCAAACCGCACTCGTGCGATTTCAAAAAACAAATGCCATCCAGCCCGCAAACGGATATTTTGGTCCCGTCACGCGCCATAAAATCGAGGATGTCGTTGCGGCGCAAGGGATCGTTTTATAACATTAAACTGACTTATTGTAAGTGGGGGTAGGCCGAGAAAAATCAAGGAAAATCAATGTTGAGGGAGGTGGTGCGACCCACATGGTTCGAATCCTTCCGCCTCCACTATCGTGTACATTTTTAGCATATAGCTCGTCGAAGGGCTTATTAAGCGTTGCATTCTCTACCTTTTTGCCTCGTACGGAAAAGTTCGAGAAGACCTTTTTGATGATATAGTCCAATTCCTTCATTTTCTTGATTGACGCCAGTATTTTCGGCACTTGTTCCATAAGTTCGAGGAACTTCTCATAGGTGAGTGGCGTAAGCTTGTTCGCCTCGGCGATCTTTTGCGCTTTCTTGATTTCTCCGTCTGCGACGGCAATATCGCGCTCGGCATCCGCAAGATCGGCCGCAAAGGTTTCTTTGATTTTCTCGTCTTTGGTGTCGATCAGCAATTCCTTGATTTTGACGAATCTATCCTCAAGCCGCCTCTTGTGGCTCTTGAGGGTTACGAGCGACATGCGGTCATTTCGCTCCCGCTCGGCCGATACCTTCTTGATCTCCTCAACGTAGTGGTCGTAAGAACCTTTCGAGGAGAAGGGCTTTTCTGCGAGGAAGCCCTTGATAAAGTCCATGATGATTTTCGCCCGCACCGACTTCTTATGTCGCGGACAGCCATGCGTTTCGCAGCGATAGTAGAAATAGCGGGTCAATCCTTTCTTAGAATTTTTCTTGCTGGTGATGCCTGTTGACATGGCTTCCTCGCAATCGGCACAGAAAACCATCCCTCGCATGAGATCAGCTTTGACATCCTCGCCCCGGTGATAGTGTCTCGCAAGTTTGATAAATTGATTACCGTTTTCAATCTTATTGATCTTCATAAAGTTCTCAACGGAAACAGCGGGCTTGAAATCGTATTTTTTTGTAAGGTCAACCCGGCCGCTTCGCTTGCCATGAACGATGACTCCCGTATAGGCGGGGTCGCATATAATCATCTTCACTTTTTGGACGTTCCATGTGAATTTTGCATGCGAGCCGTCAGGCTGCCAGCGCGTATAGTGGTGAGCGTTGAGGTATTGCCCGATCGCCTTTAGCGTCTTCCCGTCCACGCGCATTTGGAATGCTTTCTCGATAAGATCGAAGTTCTCGCCATCTGGCCGCAGGAACTGCCCCGCATCTTTGCGGTAACCATGTTTTGCCTTACCGACGTACCTGCCTTCTTCGGTGCTCATGCGATTTCCGCGGCTCACGTTGTCGCCCAGCTGGTCGGAGTATTGTTTTGAAAGAACGAAAGTTATGCCAAGAAGCATCTTTCCGCTCGTCGTGTTTTCAAAACTGAAGCTCACAAATTTGAGGTCGCGGATTATGCGCTTATCGAGAAGATCAATAACTTCACCCGCGTCTTTCATGTTTCTCGCGAGGCGGTCGGGATGCCATGCAATGATGCCGTCGTACTTGCCGTTTGTGATATCGAGTAACATCTGGCGGAACTTCGGCCGCTTATTCGATTCCTTTGCCGATTCTGATTCTTGAACGACGTCAGGGTCGCCCGCGCCGATATCCTTGGCGAACTGCTTGCAGAGTATGATCTGGTCGCCAAGCGAGCGCACCTGCTTGTCCTTATCATCGGTTGATTTGCGAACGTAAATTACATAGCGGTAATTTTTGCGTTCCGCCGCATCCTCTGCACTGCTTCCTTGCAAGCCCTTTAAGGCCTCAAGGAGTTCAGCTGTGGTTGTCGGTATGGCCATATTACGAATGACTATAGCCGAGAACGGCTAAGAAGTGGAGTGGTGGCCGAAGGTGGACGAAGCACTCTAAATCGGTACCTTTACATCGTTCTGTGAGATGTAAAGGTATTTGCAAATAACTTTACATCTATGCTTGGAGTCAAAAAGAGGTGAATATCGCTCAATTCATGACAATATTCACTAAGTTTTTATTAAAATCAGTGAATAAACGAAAGTAAACTAACTCGCGAGTTAGTTTACATCTGCCGAGGCAATGTAAACTATATTTCTAATCTCATACAATCTCCCATAGTTAGAATAAGAGATTTGCCATTTCACTTTTAGTACAAAACTGTACTGAAAGTGAAATGAGGAAGGAGGTGTGGGTTATTAGCTCGCTATCTCAAATATCTTTTTAACGAGACCTGTTCGCGCATAAAATGCACGAGTAATTGGGCGCCTTATTCCGGTTCGAGGGTTTGTGCCGCCAGTTCCCTTAGTCCTTGCCTGTATCCATTTTCCATCTGCGCCGGTTAGTGCCCCAAAACCCTGCGTAATAAGTTTGTTCCGTATAAAATCATAATCGGCTTTGATTTCTTTTATCAGATCGTCGTCTTCGGCAAAATCCAAACTCGCCACCTTTAGTAATTCTCCTGCTTCAGAATTTTTGCCATTCCACTGTACCGCGCAGAAAACTATGGTTTTAAGTTTTGCCCAAGCGTGGCTTTCAAAAAATGAGTGAGCTTTCAATTCTTTTGGATTGATCATTGTTATCGCCATTGTTTCTTTTGGCACGAGCTTGCCCCTTACCTGATGGAATGCCACTGACTTAAGTTCGTAAGTGAGCCCATTCGGCGCTTTCGATACATTCGTTTGAAGTCCCGCGAGTCGTTCTAAAACAAGACCCTTCCAACCCTTGTTTTGTTTTCCGGTTTCGTAAGTCGTAATACCATGATCTAAAGCTAACTTTCGCAAATCTTTACCGATATACTTCTTTAAATTTTTAATCGCAACTGCGCGAGTGATGATTTTCATGCTTTTTGAGTATACTTGTTTTTCAAATTGCGATCTAATTCCTCAAATCTCTTTATTGATACATCTAAATATTTCGGTTCAGTATCAACACCGATAAAGCGTCGTCCCACAAGGTAGGCGGCAACTCCGGTTGTTGAGCTTCCGGTGAACGGATCAATAATCAAGTCACCTTTGTTTGTACTCGCAAGAACGATTCTTTTTAGCAAATCTTCGGGCTTCTGCGTTGGATGTTTCCCAAATTTCTTTTCTACGGGTTTTGGTGTGCCCATTGCCCAAACCGAACGCATTTGCAGACCAGGTTTCTTGATCTGGTCTTCTGGCCAATTGCCGTTTTTCATAAGATCATAATTAAAAACATGCTTTGCCTTTTTATCTTTGCGCGCCCAAATCAAAGTTTCGTGACTTGCGGTAAAATAACGACAGCTTAAATTTGGTGATGCATTCGGCTTGAACCAAGCGACATCGTTTAAAATATGATATCCGAGCGATTGCAAGGCATGGCCACATTGATAAATCGAGTGATAAGTACCGCTAACCCATAGAGTGCCATGAGGTTTCAAAACCCTCCGGCACGCCTCCATCCATTTGTAATGAAAATCATAATCATCTTTAAAGCCCTTACTCTTGTCCCAATCTCCCTTATTGACGCTCACCATTCGTCCGGCATGAACCGTAATACCTCCGTTTGAAAGGTTGTAAGGAGGATCGGCAAAAATCATATCAACCGAGTTTTCGGGAAGTGAAGCCAATAGATCTAAGCAGTTCGCTTGATAAAGCTTGAACCCGGGTTTTTCGTAGTATGGAGCTCCAACTTTCTCCTGTTTTTGGATTCCTTTGTTTGATAAAACCTGTTCTTCGTCAACCGCTGCAGAGCCAGATTCTTTTATAACGTCTATTACTATTCCCTGTATGGTGATATCTTTTCCTCTCCGGATAATAATTGGCTCCATATTTTTATTAGCGGGTTGTAGGCGGATATGTCCTCGCTCTTGATAATATTTTTTGAGAGTTGCTGCGTGATTATCAATAAGTGCTACGACTTTTTGCCCATTGTCGGCAACGCTTTGTTGTTTTACTAAAATAATATCTCCATCATGGATATTCTCTTCGATCATGCTATCTCCGGTTACTCGTAGAGCGTAAAACTCTCCGGATTGGGGAAGCTTGTTCTGGGGGATTGCGATAGTTTCCTTTTCTTGAACTGCCTCGATCGGCTGACCGGCGGCGATGGTGCCGAGGAGGGGAATCGTAACCATCTTCTCTTGTTTAAAGACATCAATGGAGCGTGGCTGATTTTCGTCTTTTTTTAGGTATCCGGAACTCTCGAGTTTTTTTACATGGAAGTGGGCAGTTGAAACAGAGGCAAGTTTGAGGTGTTTTTTTATCTCCTCGAGTGAAGGAGCGTAGCTCTTTTTAGTTTTGTAGTGCGTTATAAAGTCTAAGACTTCTTTTTGGCGTTTTGTAAGCATATTACTATTGCTTTTATTTATATGCTTAAAGTATAATAGAAAATGAATCGAAAGTGCAAACACCACTTATCCACAATGAGCAATAAAGAACAATGGGAAGAAGAGGCAATTGAACGATTCAGAAACTTTTTGGGACAGGAACGTGCTATTACCTATGCAGTAACGGACAGAGACGTAGTAGTGAATCCTGCCACGAATGAGAACTTCGATTATCAACTTCAAACTCAAGACGGCGCAAAAATTGCCGTCGAGCTTTTTCGTTTGATAGAGAGTGGCGAGGAGTTGGCGAGACAAAAAGTTTTCGGGTCTTTTATTCAAGAATTAAAAAAGGAGTTATTAACCCGCGGCGTGAAGGGGTATCTTATCTCAACTCCGGAGTTCGTGGTGAAAAAGAGAGATATTCCCGTGCACTCCACGCGACTTGCAGGAGAAATAGAGCAGGCAGTCAAAAATAACAGTGAAATAGAAAAGTTCGAGTACGCCGGTTTTGAATTAAGCAAAATAAAAGACCTCGATACCGTTGTTTTCTCCCACCATTCTGGAGTAAGAAGTATTGACCCACGAGGAACTGCGGCAACTGTTTTTGCTAGCAAGCTTCCAAAGAAAAATAGGCAGGTTGCAGTTTCCGATCACGAGAAAATACTACTTGTCGTAAGCTGGGCAATGTTTGTGGATGGCGCCGACACGATTCGTGCACTCTCCGGATTCGACTTTTCCAAATTTCAAAACGTGGACAAGATATTCTTTGAGCCGAGAGAGGGAGAGTTCGTTTTGGTTTATGACCGCACCGTTATTGAAGCTATACAGAACAAGCAACCACTTAATGATTTATCATCGCTGAAATTGATGTTGCAATATGCTCGCTACCAACTTGGCGAAAAGAAACCAGAAGCATTTGATTATGTGAAGGCAGTTACCACTCTCACCGGTAATATGGATTGGCTCGCGGATAATGGCGCAAAAGAGAATCTGGTTTCGTATGGAGAAGAATTGCTCGCAAAAGATTCGATCGATGATGCGATGTGGATTGTTCGACAGCTCCACAATGATATAAATCCAAAACCCGACGGAACAAATGATGCTGATGATCCAAAGGGTGAGCGCAATTATCACGCCAGAGTCCTGCGCGGGGAAGATGCGAATATTATTACAACCGTAAGAGGACATCTTTGTTGGCTGTTGATGAAAATGGTGGCGAAAAACCAGCCACAATATTACACAGAAATCATCAGTATTATGTCGAGATACTTGAAAGAAGATAATTTATATATCCGCATACAGGCATCTTATATCCTCGATGAACTGTGGAGACGCCGACGAGCAAGGCGGAATCAAGATGAGTCGGCGTTTGCTTGGAAAGATGATGAAAGAGCTTACGTACGCACTCTCGCACTTGATGCTGTACAGGCGAACCGTTCATATCCTCGTGTCATGCAGGCGCTCCTGCACGTTTTTAATTCCGTGCGAGATTTGAACGAAGAAGAAGCCGAAGAAGCGCTTAACCTATTTTTGGAAACAAAGAATGACGATGTTTTTCACGATCTCGCTGCGCTTATTGTTTACTTCGCGCTTTTTCGAGAAAAGGATTCTCAATACTACGGAGGACGATTCAATCCAGAAAAGTTCGTAGCTCTATTGAAAGAGCAAATAAAGAACGGTGCTGATTCAATAAGTAGTTCGCTCGCTTGGCATCTGTGGAAACTTCTTGCGGATAAAGTTTTACCCTACGAAGCGATAAAAGAATATCTGCCGATTTTTCTTGAAGGCAAGTACTCCAGCGGCGCAATGTCCAAGCTGGCACTCATCTTTGAGGAATTGGCAAGGATTGCGCCTGACGACGCTGTAATGCTATATGAAGGCGCTCTCGCGTCTCTTGAAAAACATCTCAGAACTAAACCGGAAGAAGGCCATCAACATTGGGTAAACGGCACAGAGGAAATGTTGCCCATCCTAGCCAAAGAACCAAAGCGGCTCGTAGCAGTGATTGAGCGACTTAAAAATATCTGGATGATGAAGACACAAATTTACATAGGAACAATTCAAACGATATTCGGTAGTTATGAGCTTGTATCGAACGAGCATAAAGAAGAAGTGAAGATGGCACTCAAGGCTATGTACGATGAAATGAAGGCCATCCATCCTCCCTTACAAGAAGTTGATTGGACAAAATAGATATATGAACCGAACAAAAACAATGCTTTTTGCCTTCACGGGCAAGGCCATAGAGCAATCCGGGAAAATCCTTGAAATACAGGATGGTTACGAGTGCTGGGATTTGAAAAAGTTTACTCTTGGTGAGTTCGTTGAAGAAATAAAGAAGAAGATACCTCCAGTAAACGGGAATGTTCTTCGTAATTACAAACTCGAAAGTGAGACAATAGATAGTTTCGGGATAACCGAAAAGCAATATGAGAAAGCATCGTGGGGTCTGCTTATCCCCGATACGATAGAGGAGGGCGGTTTTGGTTATGCAGAAACGTTATTTCTTTTTAATCTGTACTCACCAAACTTTCTTTACCCACTCTTTTACGTAAATGACATGGGTATCATGCGGCAGAGACATAATAAAGACTCGATGATCTATTTTCATACTCAAGACCATTCAATTTTTAGCAAAGGGGAATTTGTTGTCTTTTACAAAACACTTTTTGAGCAGTCAAAATATGGTAACTGGCATTTAGATCGCATACAGTCGTGGAACAAGGAAGACTGGCGATTGTTCGTTGCCGCACTTTTATTCTCGGGTTTAACGGATTACGAAAATGCCAAGAGTTCATTCGGTTGGCAAAGAGAATCAGCAGAAATGACCACAATCTTAGAGGCTTTATTTACGGCCGATGACGCTAGAAATGAAGAAGTGGTCTATCGGTTGTGTAAGCGCGTAGCAGTGCTGTTATCGTGGAAATTTCCCACTATCGAGAAAGATATAAAAAAAGAGTTATATAAAGCTAGAAGCGATTTTGTGCATGGATCATTCTTTTTGCAAATAGCAAAAGAGAGTCCAACTGCAAATAATAACATCCCGATTCCAGACTTCGGCCTGCTTTACAAGCATAAAGAATATGTGCGTTTTGCGCTGGTCGCGTATCTGAATCTTGCAAAAATAGTGAGATCAGTTGGTGTCGCGGGGATAACCTCGGCTATGGATGGGTTGGAACAGGCAATCATAAATATTAAATTGCGGGAACAGATTACTGCCGAGACGGAAAAGATTTTTGCTCTGATGCCCGAGCCGGGTGGAGGTGTAAAATAACTTTATGAAATATGAAAAGCGAAAATATTATGAAATGGTATAGCAAGGTTCTTGCGAAGAATAAAAAGGAGATTGTCCGTTCGGCTGTAATTTCTATCGTTATCACCTTTGGATTTTCAATCTGGTATTTTATTGCAAGCAAGGGTTTTGAGTGGCAATCCATAAGCCCCATTGAGGTGCCAATTTTACCTCTCATTTTTTGGAGCGCTTTAGTGTTCGTAACTTCTGGAGCATTTCTTTTCCGCAAGCAATTTTATTTGTTTTTACATTTTATATTTGTTCGGGCACTAGGCAATCGAGAGCTACACAAGGGCGTGAAGAAAATTATATGGATTTTCTTGATAATCGTTACGATTTACGCAGTAACAAAATTGGTTGACCTACTCAACGCCGGAATTTCGTTTTTTTATAACATGGCCATTTTGGTTTTATACTTATCACCGCCGCTTGGCGTATTTTTATTTGTATTTGCCGTGATCATTTTTCTGAAAAGGTTAAAACCTCGGCATAATCGGGGTTAGGCGGATAAGATTGCTGTCCCGGCTCAATCTCTCGCCCCCGGGGTGAACAGGTGGCAAGAACGGGGTAGCCCCGGGCTGTTTTGATTGACAGATAAGGGTGAAAAGCCATAAATATTGATTATGGCAGAGCCACATAAACATCTTAAATCCAAGCAGGAATACATTGATCGCTATGACCGGTGGACTGTTGAGCATTGTCGCAAAATGGAGAAAGGCTGGAGCGAGAAAGACATGCCGCCGATTGAGGGCAAGGAGTTCACCAAAGAAGAAGCAGATCGGATGTTCCAGCACATCAAGAAACTCCGGCTGTTTTTTGAAACCGGCGAGCGATACCTCAATAAGGAGAAAAGAATTCGAGAATGGATGGAGGCCGATCAGAAAAAAGATGAATTGTATGAATCCGCTGAGGCACCGGAGAACATCCGCTGCCTCACGTGCCGCAATCAAATGAAGCCGACGTTCAAAGAATTCTGGTCGGAGCTTAACAAACCAGATCGCATTTTGTTTATGTATAACTGCCCGAATCAATGTTTGCCTCACCGCGCATTCTTTTCAGATGGCGAGGAGTGGCGCGTGAAACCAAATCTTTGCCCGCAATGCAACACTAAGTTCAACCAAGAGGAAACCAACAGCGACGAAAAACTTATTACGAAATACACCTGTTCAAAATGCGGATATACCAAAACCGACGAACTCAAGTGGACGCACAAGAAGGCGGAAGAATTGGACGAGAGCTTTGCGGCAGATCGCGATCGCTTCTGCTTAACTGACGAGGAAGGCAAGAAGTATCAGGAGGAGAAATGGCGGATCGAGCAGATGGGAAAATTTATGGAGGAGTGGAAAGAAAAAGAGAAAGCTCGCGAGGAAAAGCTTAAAGCAAACCCAAAAGGGTTCCATCTCGAGGGTGCTGGCTATACCTGTTTTATTTGCGGTGACCATACTCCCGAAGGTGACAACTGGTATGACGAGTATGGCATCAAGTGTTTGGTATGCCAGAAAGCCATTGACGCCGGAGAAATACCTGCATCGTTGGCGAAAGACAAAGAGAGCTGGTATTCAACCTATGATCTCGAAAGCAGATTTAACATTAAAAGTCCGACGCTCCGAAAGTGGGTTAGAGACGGGATTATAAAAGCGCGTACTATTACTCGTTACGGCCAAGGCATCCACGTTCAAGTATTTCTCGTGGAAGATAACAAGGACTTTCTGCCACCCAAGAAGTTAACGGAATCTAGAGGGGTAAGCGAGGTAAAAGACGGACAGACTTGGCATCGTTCGGAGGAGTGGTATAAGTTCGTAAATCCTAAGGAACATCTCAAAGGTTACAAAATCATGGATCATCTGCGCGTTGTTCCTGCCGAAGAGATGGCAGCCCGGGAAGAGGCAGAAAAGAAGAAGCGGGAGGAAAAGCTGGCTCGTCGAAAACTGTCAAAAAAGTAAAGCGCGAGGAGAAGCCACCCAAGTAACGCTGATTAAACCTTACAAATATCCGGCCGCCATCTCGGAAGATTTTTTGCCGACCATTCGGTAAGCCCACCGCGCACGTTGTAAGCTTTGATACCTTTTTTGCGGAGAGCTTCAGCGATTATTCTTGTCCGCACGCCCATCGGGCAAAATAACGCGACTTTGCGATTTTTCCATTTGCGCGAAAGCTTCTGTAGGTTCTCGATAATTTTGTAGGATTCCATCTGGTTCGATCCGGGAAGGTGAAAATGAAGGAATTCGCCCCGGCTCCTGATGTCGATTATCTCAATGCCGGATCGGGTCAGCACTTTTTTGTTTTCCTTGAGTCGCCGCCACGTTTCCTGAATAGGAAGCGAGTAGATCATTTCATAAGCTTCTTCCGGTTCGAGCTCAAAAGACGCGGCGCGCGGACGCTCCTCGATCCGAACCGCTTTCCTTTTTTTGGCATCAGGCTTGTTGATCAGCAAATTCTCGTTCTCGATTTTCGGGAAATGAGATTCGTCGAGGTATTCGAAATACTCATTCAGGTATGGCAACGGACTGTCGGGGCAGATGAAGACCGCGACTATTTCGCCGTCTTCGTTGCGGAAGCGATTGAGCGATCCGGAGCCGTTTTGCTTCGATAGAAAACTTAACAGGCCGGCGAGGGCAAATCCGGAGCTCGGCCCCGCCATGATGCCCGACCGGCAAAGCTCCAAGCTTTTTTCAAACGATTCTTTCGTGCCAGCTTCTTCGGTGAAGTCGGTCGCGCTTTTCCAATCGAACGCTATTTCGCGTAAGAGGTTCGGCGTGCGGACACCGGGGACGGGATTGTTGGGAAGCCGGGCGACACCCACCGTAGCCACGTTTTGGGATTTCGACTTGAGATATCCTCCGGCGCCGAGCATCGTGCCGGTGGTTCCGAGTCCTGCACAGAACAGGGTTATCTTGCCATCGGTTTGCTCCCATATCTGCGAACCAGTCCATTTTTCATGCGCCCGGGGATTCGCTTCGTTTTCATATTGCCCGGGGTTGAACCATCCCTTTCGCGCGCCGATCCGCTTTGCTTTATAGATGCCGCTGTTCTTGTCCCCCGGATCAGGGCAGATCGGTTCTTCGTTCACTGTGATTTCGGTTCCGAAAAGCTGCAGAAGTTGGAGCTTGCCCCACGTTACTTCATGGGAGACGATCGCCTTTGTGCGCTCAATTCCGAAAAGACGCGCGATCGTGGCCAAAGAAAAAACCGTATTCCCCGAAGAATTTTCAATGAGAGTGCGCACGCCTTTCAGTTTCCCGCCCGCTTCGGCTTCAAGAAGCATGTTGAGCGCAGGAAGCGATTTCACGTTCATGAGCGGCACCATATTCATGAGCTTTGCAAAAACGCGAACGCCATCCCTTACAAAAGGATTCAAGGATGCGGGCAGTTCTACGAGCGGGATATAAGGATTTTTGTCAGGGTTCAGAAAATCTTTGACCGCATGCGCTCCGCTAAAGACATTATTTTTCGTGCTTGTTGGTTGCATGGTTCTGAAAAATCATTTCCAAATCGAACGTTGGGTCAATATGGTTGGTAAGATCGCCGTAGCGCTCCACGATAAAGCCCTGCGCGACATACCGACGGTGAAGTTCGTAGAGCTTCTCGAGCCGTTTCTTGTAATCAGGATTGATCGAGAAGAGCTTCGCCTCGATCGCGTGTAAAAGCTTTTTATTGTCTTCCTCGAGCAGATCGGGGTTTACGGCCCCGCCCTCTTGATCCTTGCGGCGCAAGTACTCCGATTCCCTGAAGAATCCGAGCAACTTGCTTTCCGGAATATGTTTTTTGATAAATTCTTCATCAGTTTTGGATCGTACTTTATTGCCAACCACGAATAGCGACTCGTATACACCGGCTTCTTCCGCCAGTTTTTTGTATTGTTCAAAGACTTCGATGCCGCGCTTGGTCGGTTCGACCGTCAGCACGAGCAGGTCGAATTGCGCATGGAGCGTGTTTGCGAAAGCGTCTACGCCCGCGACCATATCGGCAACCACAACTCCTCTCGCATCGATGAGGTGCGAGAGGATGTTCTCGAGAATCGCGAGATTGTTGTGATAGCAGCTTGCGCCGATTTCTTCGCTGTCGTAGCTGCCGACAACCATAAGGCGCAATCTTTCATCGCCCGCGCTGAATTGCATGAGAATCGGATCGGCCGGATCGGTCAAGAATATCAAATTCGACTCGGCAGTCGGTGGCGTTGTTTTACGGAACTGGGCGAGGTCTTTGATGCGTTCGTTTTTTCCCTTCAGATGTGTTTTGATCGCTTTGGCTGCCTCGGGATGCGAGACGTGCTTTTCGATCGGCAATTCCGCTTCGAACCCCAAAAGGCCGCCAAGATGCATATTGAGGTCGCCGTCGACTGCGAGTACTGGATATTGCTTGTTGATATGTTTAGCAAACAGCGCGGAGAGTGTCGTTTTTCCGGATCCGCCTTTGCCTACGAATGCGATTCTCATACTCGAATCATAAGGGGAGCGCGGGGAGATGCAAATTATTTGCAAGTAATTCGCATTTAGATATAATGGAGAAATGCGCAAAAAAGAGGATCATAAAGGCATATTGAGAAAAAGCGGCTACAAGGCAACGCCGTCCCGGCTTGCGATCCTTGGCCTCATGGAAAAAGCCAAGAGCCCGATGAGCGCCCAAGGCATTATTGATTCGCTGCCCCGCAATGCCGATCAGGCGACGGTTTACCGCACCCTCAAGTCGCTGAGAGAAAAAGGGATCATCAAGCAGATCGATCTGCGGCATAATCACGCCCATTACGAGCTGGCTGACCTCGCGGAGCACCATCATCTGATCTGCATGCAGTGCGGTAAAATAGAGGATGTTCATCATTGCGGCGTAGAAGAAATCCAAGGCATGGTGCTCAAGGGCTCGAAGCATTTCTCGGAAATCAAACAGCACGCGCTAGAATTCTATGGTGTCTGCAAAACCTGTGCCCGCAAAAACGCCTCATGAAACATCTCTTCGGCCACATCGGGAAAAGGAAAAGAATTTATATCGAGGTTGCCGCCGCGATTGCGATCGTAATCGCAATTTCGCTTGTATACCGATACGAGGAAAACAACATCGAGATATATCTTGCCGAAACGTTTCCAAGCCAAGCGTTGACATTGGGACAGGTTGTTTCGGTGCAAAACAATATGGACATCGTTTCTTCGCGGCCGACCTACAACGTGACCGTCTTATTCCTGACCGGAGCCGAGAAGGGTCAAACGGCCGTGATAGCCGACCAGCCCGTAAGCAGCTCCACAACAAATAGTTATTTGAAACTCGTTCCCGGCGAGAAAGTACTGGTTGCAAAGGACACCTTGGAGGGATTTCCCGGAGCTCCTTACTACATCACCGATCGGTTCCGCTTGCCGATGCTTCTTTTCGCCATTCTTATTTTCGCGGCCGTTGCTGTTTTGTTCGGCAGGCTACGCGGATTGACTTCGATCGTGGGGTTGGGAATCAGCATCGGCGTTTTGGGATGGTATGTCGTGCCGCAAATTCTGAATGGCGCGGACCCGCTCACGATCTGCGTCACAGGAGCTGCGATCATCGCTGTCGTTTCGCTTTACCTTGCCCATGGCTTCAATAAACGAACAACGATTGCGGTCTGCGGAACATTGATCACTTTAGCAATTTCCGCTTTTCTCGCCGTTTTCTTTGTGACGGGCGCGCGCCTCATCGGACTTGCGACCGACGAATCGTTTTATCTGGAGCTGGGGAAAAACGTCGCATTGAATCTTCGGGGCATTCTTCTCGGGGGCATTATCATCGGCGCCTTGGGCGTACTGGATGACGTCACGATCGGCCAATCGGTTGCGGTGTACGAGATCAAAGATGCAAACCCGAGTTTAGGTAAAAAAGAACTCTATCGGCGGGGCATGTCGATCGGCCGGGAGCATATAGCGTCGCTCATCAATACGCTTTTTCTCGCCTACGCCGGCATTGCGTTGCCGGTGATTCTTTACCTTGTCGCTTTCCAGAGCCAAGTTCCGTTATGGCTCACCATAAACGGTGAGCCGATCGCAGAGGAAATCGTGAGAACTATGGTCGGGAGCATCGGCATTATTCTTGCCGTGCCGATCACGACATTGCTCGCCGCGTATTACTACGGGAGAATCCAGCACGGACGCGTGACGGAAAAGACAGAGGAGATTGTTTAGAATTCTGTCAGATTACCCCTTCTTCAACTCCGTAAGCATTCCATCGAGCAAGGCCATCTTCTCTTGATGCTTCTTCAAATATTCCGCACGCCCTTCCGGCGTTGCGAGGACTGCCATCATTTCTTCTCCTTCGCGCTTTTGATCTACGCGCACTTCGTGTGTGAGCTTCTCGATATATTCAAAATTAAAGTCAACGCCATAGGCCGAATGCATTTCTTTTTTTATTTCTACCGTATCGCAACTACGAGCCATCAAGCGTCTGACGGCTGCCTTATGCTTTTTTCGAGTTTTTTCGTCGTAGATCATTGATTTGAAAATTGAGGAATTTTCTTGGTTTCGGAAATTGAATTCATGAGAATAACCGTTTTGGTTTCCGTCAGCTCTTTTTTAGGTTCGCTCGTTTTATCCAATGCTTCGATCTGGGCTTCGATGAAAAGCAAGGCGGTATCCCATTTCATAATCGTATTTGCAGCCGCGATTCGCTCGCGGTGCGTGGGATACATTGCGCCGTTGAAAGTCATCGCTGGTTTGCCCTCGACAATCTCAGTGAGCTTTTCGGTTAAAGCGCGATGCCGTTCTTTGAGTGCGACGAGACGAGCCATACGATTTTCCCTCGAAAGCGAAACGAGATTGTCCGTTCGGACTTTCCGTATGAGTTTTGCCACATAATGCCAGTCGAGCGTAAGGCCATGCGCGGTGTTATAGCCACGCACCGCAAGCTCGGTGCGCATATTCTGGACGGACGCCAAAGGATGCAGGGCAAGGTGATCCTTGATAATGCTTTTGATGTGATCCTCAACTTCGGGTTGTTTTCTCATCGTGGTTATTCGGGGTTACTTTTCTTGGCGTTGCTCGAATTTCTTGAGAAACTTGTCGAGCGAGCTTTGAACCGCCGCCGAAATAATTTCTTTAATTTCGCTTAAATCCTTATCAGAAAGTTCAAGAGAATCTAGCTTATGAGTAGGAACGGCAGGGCTCTCTCGATTTTGCCCCAAAGTGATAACTTCGCCTTCGTTATTCACGACTTGGCCGTCGGCCGCCTGTGGTGTGGAACTGCCGTCTCCTTGCGCTTGTAGGACTTCTACGGCGTCCGTTAGGTTATCTTTCTTCTTCGGCTTCATGCCTTGATTATACTCGTTTTACAGCGTTACCGACAACGTTTCGGCTTGTCGTTCTTGGGCTAAGAACCCTTGCATCGCTTCGTTCCACTCTTGCATGGCGAGAACATTGGCTGATATGATGTCAAAAAGTTCGACTGGAGTGCGAATGAGGCCGCAATTTTTCGAAAAGGGTTTCAGAACCAAAAATATGGTCGGCGCGAAGCGCCGTCTGTTCTGCATTCCCCCCACAAAATCCTGATTCTGCAAGGATTCGCCACGCTCCGCGTGGCTCAAAAAGTACGGTTCGATCCTTAATTTGAAAGTTCGAACCGACTTTTTTGAATTCCCGAAAAAAATCTTCGGGAATTCCCTCGTTTGCCAATTCCATATTGTTTATACTGGCTTTTAGAAACTTGTCGGTAAGTTCGAACCGATTATGAGATTTTTTCTCAAAAGCTGATAATTTCTCTTTGAGAAGCTGTTTTGATCCAACCAACGCACTTTTGGCGTCTCGATATTCTTCTAGCGAAAGTGCGTTCTCTAAATAAGCCGTCATCAGCTTCTCAATCTTGGAGTCCAAAAGAGAAATTTCATCTTTTGTTTTTTGAGAAAAAATCTCACTCGATTGGGTTTCTGATTGCCGATCTTTCTCGTTTTCGGCAATCATCCAATTTGCCCAATCGAGCGGCAAAGAAACTTTTTGAATTTCCGTTCTGACTTGAGAAGTGATGATTTCCTCACGAACATATTTTTGTTCACAAGGATTTTTCCGTTTGGTACATCGCAAATAGTTATGACCTTTTTGTGTTTCGGTAGTGATAAAGCAACCACATTCTCCACAACGGAAAAATCCTCTGTACAAAAATGGTTTCAAACCTTTGGAATGTGGCTTGGACTTTCTCATCATCACTTCTTGAACGGAATCAAAAAGTTTCTTTGTGATAATCGGTTCATGCTTGCCTTCGTATATTTCACCACCATATCTCATCAAGCCAGTGAATATGGGATTTTTCAATATCTGTTGATAATTTGATACGGCAAGCTGCTTTCCATTTTTCCGACACAATCCAAGTTCGTTAAATTTATCTCGTAACTCCCTCAAAGTGAAATTACCAGTTGAATATGCCTCAAATGTCTTTTTGATAAGTGGAGCAATTATTTCGTCAGGTTCAATACCTTTGCCTTTCACATTTACATATCCGAGCGGAGACATTTGAGGCCATATTCCTTCTTTCACTTTGTTACGATGTCCACGCTTGATATTCTCACTAAGGTTGTCCACATAATACTTGGATTGTGAAAATGCAATGGAAAGCATGAACTTACCTTGCGGAGTGGTATCACACCAGAAAGTTGGAAATTTTAGCTCGGCAATTTTTCCCGTATCGAGCAAATAGATAATTTTTCCACCATCAACACTATTTCTCGCCAATCTGTCGGGGTGCCACGCTAAAATTCCATTTGCCTCATTTGCTTCGATACGGAGAAGCATTTCATTAAATACTGGCCGACCCGGAGCTTTAGCGGTTTGTTTTTCCACGAAAATATCTACAACCTCGATTTGTTCTTTAACCGCTAACTCCTTGAGTTCGGCCAGTTGGTCTGAAATGCTTCTAACTTGCCGATCTTCCGTATCGGTAGATTTGCGAGTATATGTAAAAAACTTTCTGGTGTGATCAATCATAATTTTGTATTGGCAAACGAGGAGCCACGCGGAGCGTGGCGAATCCTTGCAGAATCAGGATTTTGTGGGGGGAATGCAGAACAGACGGCGCTTCGCGCCGACCATATTTTTGGTTCTGAAACCCTTTTCGAAAAATTGCGGTATTCATTGTACAAAGTTCGAATGTATTTTGAAAGCAACCCTGATTCCGACTAATCGCACGCGCGGAGCGCGTGGTGGCTCTAAACTGCCTCGTACGCTCGTATCGTTCCGCCACTGCCTCG